>OLSP01002012.1_pt1 | contig 17255 bp, 20 predicted proteins | sample 1672941 | NCBI WGS metagenome assembly OLSP01 (sample SAMEA3136739, study PRJEB25190) | human gut metagenome | reverse complement strand
ATTCGCTCACCCGAAGTCCACATATTACCGTCGGCTTCGGCATAAGCCGTTCTTGCACCACCGTAGCCATACAAGAAAAACTCTCCGGTACGCTTTATATATAGTTGCTCACAAAGGGCGTCAAAGTCGCTCTCCGGCAAGCCGTTATCATAACTGCACACCTTTTGTGCAGTGTCTGTGTCGTACTTACGACCTTTAATAATTTTTTGCATTTTACATTCCTCCTATTAATTAGATTTGATTTTATCATTGATAAAATCTTCTACAGTATTGGCTTTAAAGTCCTCTACTGTAAAGCAACCTTGACCATTTCCACAACGATAACCTATTACTTCGTCTTCCAAGCCTGTTACCTCAATCCAATATGAGGTGTTATCGCTCTCTGTTTCAGGTATACCAAAACGGAGAGTTCCGTTCGGCTCGGGACACCTTGGAGCTTCAGTGTAAGGTGTTTTTGATGTGATTTCTTTTATAAGAGCCTTACCGCTTTCGGTAAACACTCTTTCATATTTTTCCACCTCTATTGATAGAGGTTCTCTATATTCTTTCATTTTAATCTTCCTTTCTTGTCTTGTTATCATATTGCACCTCTGCATTGCACCGACGCACCGAAATGCGTCGGAATTGCACTTTTACATATACTTTTTTAACTCACTCTGTAATTCTTTCAATTTTGCTTTTGCGTCCTCATATTCTTCTGCTGTCCAAAAATGAGGAACATAGCCGTCTTCACCTTCATTATAGAAATCGTTGTATTTTTCCTTTGCTTTTTGTGCTTCTTCTTTTGTACTATACAAATTTCCTGCAGCTTTTATAGCCTCACATCTTTGAACTATTTGCTCCCAAGAAACAATATTTTCTTCAATTTCTTTTCTTTTTGCTATTTTTTCTTTTTCACTATTCATTTGGACTAATTCGTCCCATTCGTCTTGATTTATGATATAAACATTTCCTGATGAACCGGTAAATTGTCCGTCCGATTCTCTGTTTAAAAATCCAAGAATTTCATCGAACATAAGATATTTTAAATCTATACTCTCACCTCTGATACCTATAAAAGCTCTATCTCTAAATTCTTTTACATATTGCTTTTTCTCTTCGTCAGTCAATCGTCTTGCTTTTGTTAATTGACCTCTGCCGTCTAAGTGACAAACTAAAAATTCTTTCATTTTAATCTTCCTTTCTCTTGCCTTTCAGCTGACCTCTTTTGTTATTTTCTGATTATATTATAGCAAACTTTTATGCCAAAGTCAATACTTTTATGCTAAAGTTAAATATGTTTATGAAAAGCGTACATATATTCCTATGATGATTTATGCAATATATACAAAATGCAAAAATATTAAAATTGGAAAATAGTGTGGGGGATAGATTTGATTTACTACATATAGTAGGTAGAACCGTCGTGAGGACGGTGGGTTAATATTTCACTGATTGTCGGTGGGGACGGAAATATTAAATTGATGAAAAGGGGGTGTCAGCCATCGCAAAACAGAGAACATATACAGATGCCGACCGTGAGCAGGCATTTGCGGAATACACGGTATTGGGAAATTGGGAATTAGTATCACGAAAAATGGGTATTCCCGTAAACACGTTAAAATCGTGGTGGCGACGACATCCACCTGATATGGACGAATATGCAGAAAAACGGCGAGAAGTCCGCGAGGGTTTCATTGAAACGGCGAGTAAGGCTATTGAAAACGGCGCGGAACTGATTAACAGGCGTATGGAAACGGCATTGAAGTACCAACAAGAATTGGAGGGACTATTAGATGAAGTATCCAACGACGAAGATATGACAGTGCCGCAGAAAAAAGCCTTGATATCTAAAATAAAGGCTTTGGAACTGCACAAGTTAAGCGAAATCAGCACAGCAGTCGGCACTCTGTATGATAAGCGTGCATTGGCACAAGGTCAATCAACCGAGAACACGACTATTGAAATTAAAATGCCACAGGACGTGATGAAATATGCAGAATAGTCTGAAATTAGACCTATCACGCACAAATCCGAAACAGGAACAGTTTTTCACTGCACATAACCGAATGATTATGTACGGCGGAGCAAGAGGCGGCGGCAAGTCGTGGGCGGTCAGAATGAAAGCGGTACTATTGGCTATCAGATATGCAGGCATAAAAATGTTATTCCTGCGACGGACATACAGGGACTTGGAGCGTAATCACGTTCGCGAGTTAGAGCCGCTATTGAAAGGTATAGCGAGATATAGCAAACAGGAAAAGTGTTTCTATTTCAATAACGGTTCACTGTTGGAAATGGGATATTGCGACAGCGAAAGCGACGTCAATCAATATCAGGGTATCGAATACGACGTTATATTTATGGACGAAGCAACGCAATTCACTGAGTATCAATATTCAACACTGACGGCGTGTATCAGAGGTGCTAATTCGTTTCCGAAACGTATGTATCTGACGTGTAACCCCGGCGGTGTCGGTCACGAATGGGTAAAACGTCTGTTTGTATCACGAAAATACAGGAATGCAGAAAATCCTAACGATTATATGTTCATTCCTGCGACGGTGTTTGATAATGCGGTGTTATTGGAAACAGATACAGGCTATGTTGATATGTTAAATAACCTACCCGACGGACTGCGAGAGGCGTGGCGTGACGGCAGTTGGGATTTGCTTGAAGGGCGTTATTTCGATGAATTTGACAGGTCAATACATATTGTTAAACCGTTTCAAATTCCTGAACATTGGCGTAAATATCGCGGAATGGACTACGGTTTAGACTGTTTAGCATGTGTATGGGTGGCTATTGATGAACGCGGTAACTACTACGTTTACCGTGAGTATGCCGAAAGCAACAAAGTTATTTCAGTCGGTGCGGAGGAAATAGTCAATCTGACACCGACTGACGAACGAATAGAATACACCGCCGCCCCACCTGATATGTGGGGACGAACACAAGAAAGCGGTAAGACAAAGGCGGATTTGTTCCGTGAGGGCGGTTTACCACTGCTGAAAAGTTCAAATAACCGTGAAGCAGGTTGGTTGGCGGTCAAAGATTTATTACAGGTCAAAAACGGCAGTAGCCGATTGATGATATTCGATAACTGCATTGAATTAATCGACTGTTTAACATCGTTGCAACGTGATACGAAACACCCAACGGATTGTGCGACAGAACCACACGATATAACACATTTACCTGACGCATTGCGGTATTTCGTGTTGCAATTTACATCACCGTCAAAGCCTCCGAAAGAGGAAAAGACGGCGATACAGAAGTACAGAGAGCGAGCGATAAAGGGCAAAACACAAAAAAGGAGGAGCTATTTCTAATGAAAATCAAGAAGATAAAGAGAAAATGCGAAGTCAGAGGGTGCAAAAATACCGATACATATTCACTGACAAATACAAACGAATTCGGTAACAGTGTCATTATCTGCGAAGAATGTTTAAAAAAGGCGGTTAAAGCTGTTGCGGAATACGACCCGTCAGCAGAAAAAAAGACGGTATCAGTACCACCACCACCGCTATTTTTCCACGGTGGAATAGAGAAAACAGCTAAAAATGTGGAAGAAACAGAGGAAGCATGGCCTATTCCGTACACAAAGGAGTATTTGGACGGTGTTAAGTACAACGATTTGAAAAAAATCGCAAAGGAAATGGGTATCAACGCAAACGCCGACAAAGAAACATTGATTGAGAGTATTTTGCAAGTTAGTTAAGGGGGAGTGGCTATGAATGTAACAGGGTTTCTGCTATGCGTTACAGCTATTCAAACATTAACCATAGTAGGAATGACGATAGTACAACATATCGAACGCAAAGACCTGTATAACAGGTTGATGTGCAGAAATATGACCGAATACAACAACATCAAAGCCGATGAGCCAAAGCAACCTATCAGCAGGCATAAAGCCGTTTTGAATAGGTGGCGTAAGAACGACGCAAAGGTGGGTGATGAATAATGAATTTAAGATATTCACCTGTATTGCAGGGCATAAAGGCGAGCGTTAAGAGTATGTTTTCACCACCTAACAGTGAAAGTGCAGACGATGAAGAAGTTGACAGAGTAATTGACACCGACGACGACGGAAATCAGCTTTACAAGGAAGATATTATCGCAAATATTCACGAAGAATTAGAGAAACGCCGTTCAGCACGTTCAGCATTGGAAACGCAATGGCATTTAAACGCTAATTTTTTAGTCGGTAATCAGTATTGCGATTTTAACCCATACAGTCGCGAAATCGAACAGTTGGAGCCTGTATACGATTGGTTGGAACGTGAAACGTTTAATCAGATTGCACCGTTAATAGATACGCGAATTGCCAATCTGAAAAAGATTAACTATCGAATGAAAGTAAATCCACGAACGAACGAGTTAGAGGACTACGCAAAGGCTGAAACATCAACTACGATATTGCAGTATTTGCAGACTTCAAGCGATTTTGACACCAAGAAAAATACCGCAATACAGTGGAATGAATTGTGCGGTAACTGTTTTTGGTTATCGTGGTGGGATAAGGACAAGGGCGAGAAATACGCCACCGAAAAAGTCGTTACTGTTGATGAAGAGGGCAATGAGAGAAAGTTTGAGCAAGCGTTCTATCAAGGCGATTTGGAGTACGGATTGATAACACCGTACGAAGTATTCCCAGAAAGCATATTCAAAGAGGGAATAGAGGCACAACGTTCAATTATTTTGGAGCAAGTAAAGACCAAAGAGGAAATATACGACCTATACGGTATCAAAGTTGAGGGTGCAACGGTTGAAACGTTTGAATTGACGCCCGTTGTTGCCGGAGGTGGTTTTGGATATGAAAACACCGTAACCACGTTAGGCACACGTTCGGTAGATGGTGCGGCAAAGGTTATTACATATTTTGAACGACCTACCAAACACAGACCGGACGGCAGAATGATTATTATTGTCGGCGATGAACACCTAATATACTACGGTCCGTTACCATATTCACGCATACCGCTAACGCAAATGATGTGTCGTGAAACGGCAGGACAATTTTTCGGTAGGTCAGTAATCGAAGATTTGATACCACGTCAGCGTGCGTATAACGGTTGTCTAAACCGTATACACGAATACATCAAACGCATTGCAATACAGGGTTTCTATGCCGAAGAAGGCAGTATCGACATCGAAGAATTTGAACAAAACGGTGCGGCACCTGGTGCAATGTTAGTGTACAGACAGGGAACAAATGCACCTACACCTATTCCGAATGGCAATTTGCCGTCAGAGATTATGACAGAACGATACAACTTAAAAAGTGATATGGAATATGTGGCAGGTGTATCACAGCTGATGATGAACGGTGCAACGCCTGCAGGCGTAACGTCAGGTACTGCTATACAGAACCTTGTCGATATAGATAATACGCGTCTTTCACTAACAGGTGACCATATCCGAAACAGTATCAAAAATTTGGCGGTAATGTGGCTTGAAATCTACAAAAAATACGCAAATACACGACGTGTACTGAACTGTACAGGCAAAAATCGTATTGGTAATGCGATTATTTGGAACAGCGACGATATTAACAGCTATGACGTTGAATACGTCACTGAAAACGAACTACTGATGTCGGAAGAAGTGCAAAAGGAACGTTTCTTCGACGCGTACAAAATGGGACTGTTCACTGACGCAAACGGTCAGATACCTGAACGTGTAAAACAGAGGGCGCTGGAGTTTATGAAAATAGGCAATTACACCGAAATAATGAACATCAATGCACTGCAAATACAGGCGGCACAACGTGAAAATGTATTTTTTGAGCAGGGTGCAGTACCGAGAGTATCAGAGTTTGACGACCACGATATACACATAGACGAACACCTACGGTATATCTTGCAGTTGGATTTTCAACTGTTAAAACTGAAAAAGCCTGAGTATGCAAAAGCATTAGAGGACCATATCAGACTACATAAACAGGCACAGACACAAGATCAACAGCAGAATGTAATTGCTATGTTGGCACAACAAGGACAAAGATAGGAGGACTATACATAATGGATAATTTCGACGATGCAAAACAGGCGACCGAAGATATGTTTGACGGTCAAGAGGTATTGGGCGAAGAAAGCACCCCCCAAGATACCCCACAAGAACCACAACAAGAGGGACAAGCACAAGAACAACCGGCACAGGATAATAATGCGGTTGATGAGGCGGCGAATGTAGCACAGGCGGCGGCACAAGCGGCGGCACAACGTGAACAAGATTATCAACGCATAATGTCAGAAAACGAACAGCTAAGACAGACAAATAACGAATTGCAACAGACTATAACACAGCAATCACAGCAACGTGAGCAAGCAATTATAGAGGACGCAATGCAAATGCCAATGTTGGATGTAAACCGTTTAGCTTTCGAGGACGATGCAACTGTTCAGCAAATGCAACAGGACTATGCAAACGCAATGCAAAAATACGTCACACAGCAAGTGCTAAAAGACGTTGAACCTGCCTTGCAATACGCAAAGGACGGTATGCGTGAGAAAGAAAAAAGGGAAATGCTTGAGGCGTTCAACGGTGTTGATGAACTGAAAGGTATTAACGATATGTTGCCACAGCTGGACTACATCATTGAACATAACAAGTGGTTAGACAACGACGATATACCTATGGACGAAAAGTATTTGACGGCGTATATGATTGCAAACGGCGTAAATTCCGCGAATACACCGCCACCGTCAGACCCAACAGCAGAAGAATTAATGAAATACTACGACAGCAATCCCGAATTTCAACAAATGATTGAAAAAAAGAGACTGGACGACATTAAACAAAGTCAGCAAGTGCCTGCAATGTCAGCGTCAAACGGCGCTGTAAACGCGGCATTAACAATAAAGGAAAAACCAACAACTTGGGACGACGCCTCCAAAAGAACAAAAGATATGTTCAGAGGGAAATAACGTACCCACATTACAAAAGAGGGAGAATTTTTAAATGGGAAGAGAACAAAACTTAAAAACTATTGAAGAGGCTCTAAAATCTAACTACTTACCGGTATGGAATAACCTACTCGGTATCGAGCCTACACCACTACTATCAAAAATCAAGAAAAAGCCATTGGTAGCAAATGAGATTGTTGCGTCAGCTCCAATCGGTCTATCGGGTGGCTTTGGCTACGGAGAAGAAGGACTTGCAACGCCTGAGGCGGGCAATGTTATGTTCAAACGTTTCAGAACATACGCAAAAGATATGTACTCAAACGTTGAATTGTCAATCAAAGCTGTACAGCTTACAGGCAAGAACGGCTCTATGGCAAATGCACTTGACACAGAAGTTAAGGGGGCGTACGAAACAGCCAAATGGAACGTCGGACGTTCACTATTCGGCAACGGTACAGGCGCATTAACAAAGGTTGTTAAACAGACAACTCCGACAACAAAAGTTGAAGTGACTGACATTAAGTACGTCAAGGAAGGCTTGATTGTAGACTTTTATCCGAACTCGGCTACAACGCCAAACGACGTGGTTGCTAAACAGCTACGAATTATGGCAATCGACCGTACAAAGAACAACAATGGTAACTATGAGATTATCCTTGACAAAGCACCTACAACAGCACTTGTTGACGGCTTTATGACGGTGCAGAACTCATTTAACCGCGAAATCACAGGTCTTGGTGCTATCTTCGATGATGAAGTTCCGACAATTTACGGCGTAAGCAAGGCAGACAATCCGATTATCAAGCCTATTGTTATTAACGCAAATGATAATGTTGAGGACAGCATTATCACAAAGGCTCTAAGACGTGCCGAAAAGGACAAGAATTCAAAGGTTGATATGCTGTTGTGCGGTGACGAAGCGTACGACCACTACACAGAATACCTAAGAGTAAACAATATCAGAGTTGAACAGAACACCTTACAGGGTGGTTTCAAATCAATTCAGTTCGCTTTCGGCAACAGACAGGTTGATGTTGTCAACGAAATGTTCGTGCCGGATGATGAAATTTGGGGTGTTGATACATCGGCACTTGAATTACATACACAGGAATGGAAATTTGCTGACCTACAAGGCGGTGGTATTTTCAACCTAAAGGAAAATTCATCAGTTTACAGAGCGTTGCTTGCAAACTATGGTGACCTTATCTGCTCAAATCCAGGCGGTCTAATCAGAATTTACAACTGTATTTAATTCTAACGGCAAGGTGATTATATGTTGCCTTGCCGTTATTTTGCCGTTATTTTAGGTACTTGCTGAAATATTTTTTCTGAAATGCGGTGATAAATTGGAACAAGCAGAAGTAACACTTAAAGAAATATACGAAAAGGTAAGTCTGAAAGTGCCTTTGGAACAGCGACGGTTCTTTAATTTCTTTAACGACACCGTTGCAGAACTTGAAGCATTATATCCCGACTTACTATTCAAAGAGGGTGTGCATTTTACACCAGTACACGATTTATCGGACGAAAACGTTGTATTACCGCTTTATACTCCGGCAATCGTGGACAATATCTTATACCTTTGCGGTTACGACCAACAAGGTATATTCAAACAAGAATTTACACGAAAATCAAGAAATGCCTATGTGCATTATTGGAAAAATCACGCACATAACAGACGTGTACGACGAATGAGGTGGTAGAGAAGTGTTTGACAGTGGAATATCTGCTAAAGCGTTAATAGCAGAATTACAGAGTGAAGTGGACGTCGCACTTCCTATCACAAATTCGACGTATGTAACGTGGATGAACAGCCTGCAATGGCTGTTATACAGTGCGATTATAAAAGAACAGAACGACTTGATAATTACCGAACCGCAAGAGGATGTTATACAACTTGCAAACCTTGATGTTTCGGATAATGAAGCACCGATACGGTTTGAAGATATATATGCGGTGTATGCAGATACAACACAATTAATAAAGACGAGTATAACGAGCGGTTTCGTATTTCCCGATTGTTTTTATAAAAAAGGTGATAATTTAGCTGTTAAAATGCAAAAAACACCTAATTTTATTAAATTAATCTATCATATCAAGCCTAAATTGATAAAAGTAAATGAAAATGACGAAATACAAGACGGTAACGTGATGATACCGATAGAATTTATCGAATTGGTAAAGTCAAAGTTGAGAGGCGAGGCGTATTCACTTGAAAATGAGTACGGTCCTGCGTCAAATTGGCTCAACAATTACAATATTTTACTTGAAAATTTCAAACAATGGCTATCTGATAAAGCCCAACAATTCGGACAGTAAAGGAGAGGTTATATGGCAAAGAAACAAAACGAATTACAATTCGGACAAGTACCATTACCACAGGCACTAAAGCAATATAGCCTTTCCAAACTGAATTGGAGCGGTTTAAACAGACGGCAAGTTATAGATACAGGTGCTTTGTCTATGGAATGCAACATTTCTACAGCCGAGGCACCTTATTTAACACCGTCGCAAAGCAGGGTAGACATATTGTCCGATATGGGACTTGAATACAAACACCCTATATCGCTATTCAGTTTTGATGATTTCCTTGTTGTTATCTATCGTGACGATACAGAATTAAAACTTGATTATCTCGTTTTGAGCGACAAGAAAAACAATAAAGGACAAATCACAAAAGTATATACAGGTCTAATAAAAAAAGGCGTGACAGAAGAAACTGACGCGATACAGCGTAGTATGGTGCAATTCAATGTATATGAAAATGCCGTTGATGTACTTGGCGGCACATATGTAAAGAAATTGATACTGTTTCCTGACAAAGTATCTATGTTTATGAAGATTGTAGATACAGACAAAGACCCTACTACATTTGACAAACAGGCAGTTGAGGACGGCAATGCCGATATTGATGTTATGTATTGTCAAAAAGAAAGCAGTGGCAAAAAAACTTACTATGTTTGGAATGGGGCGATAGGCAGATTTACTTTGACAGGTGGCACAAACTACTTTGAAACAAGCAATTTGGACGTTGAAATAAAAAAATACTACAATGACGGATATACTCAGACGAAAGACGAGTATTACAATGACGGTTACAGAAAGTCAAGTAAACAAACGTATAATGACGGTTACAAAAAGACGGAATATAAGGTGTTCCGTGACGGTTATGTGCCGATAGAAGATACGAATGAAACAACATATGACGGTGGCGATGTGTATTACTACGAAAGGCAAGGCGAATACTCACCGTATACATACACCGTTGCTACTTGGTTACAGCAAGGCGATAAGTTAAAAGGAAAAGGTTTATATCAAAGAGAGCCTGCACCATTGGGAACAAATACAAATGTAACATTTTACGAGCGAACAGGCACTTCGTTCCCTTATACATATGTGAAAGTTCGCAATCTGAAAACAGGCGATAATATATCAAGTTATTATGAAAAGGTTTCTGATAGCACAGGTACGGTTCAAACCAAACTATACGTAAGAAAAGCTGATGATAACGGTACGATAATACCGTATGAGTATGAGGAAGTAACTGATATTGCATACGGTACGAATATAACCGATTATTACGAAAAGATAAGCGACAAAGAAGTTACGGCAAAAGCATATTACAAAAGGACCGAAAACACCGATAAGGATAGCGACGATAAATACAAATACGAATTGATTAAAAACCTTGAAAACGGCAAGAAAGTATCAAAGTATTATGAATTTACCGAAAACTATGCACCGCCTGAGGGGAGCAATAAGAGTTGCTATTGGCTTAACACATACAATAATAAAACCTATCAATTTTGTAGCGATAGAGGTGACGGAAAAAGTGGGTTTGGAATGACTGCTTCGCCATCGTTCCCTAATCTAAAGTATGCAGTAGTGCATTTATCACGACTTTTCGGAGTTGATGAGGATAGAGTACACGTTTCAGGCTATAACGACTATACGAATTGGAACTTAGACACCGTAGCTGAAAGTAACGAAAGCAATGCGTGGAGCAGTGCCTCACAAACCAACACAAAAGCAGGCGGTAACTTTACGGGTATAACAGTGTATGACAACCACGTTGTTTGCTTTAAACGTGACTTTATGCACGAAATATACAACAGTAAAAATCCGTTCAGATTGGTTGACGTGTATGCGGAGGGGTCTATTGACAACAGGAGCATACAAGAGGTAAACGGCAAACTGATATTTGCGTCAGATGATGAAATCAAGGTGTATACAGGCTCACAACCGCGTGAGATTGGCTATAATCTTGGAATTGACGAGTTCAAAAGTGCCGTTTCGGGTAGTGACGGAAGAAACTATTACTTGTATTGTACAGACAGGCAAGGCGAAATGTATCTGTTTGTGTATGACACAATGGTCGGTCAATGGTCGCAACAAGTGATTAATAGTGAAGTATTAGGCTTTGCACATAACAAAAACGGTATGTATATGTTATGCAAAGACGGTGTTGTATACAAAATGGATACGAACAAATATACGGACGATTGGAGCTGTGAAACGGACTTATCAACCATACTGACATCATCATCTTCAAGCACATATCAGACAGTAAATATCAAACATATAGCAAAATTTCAAATGCTTGCGTATATTGAGGGGCGTTTCAAGGTGTATGCACTGTACGACAATGAAGAATTTAATCCTGAAACATCGCAGTTGCTATATGACAGTAACGGTCGGAAAGGTATGCAAGCAATACGCTTAAAACCACGAATGACCGCTAATTATGGCTACAAGTTACATTTTGAGGGACACGGTTATGTGCGTTTCTATGAAATGGAACTCGGTATTACTCCAGGAGGTGAGTTATTTGTATCATCAAGATGATATTAACAATATGAATTACAAACAGCTTAGAGAAACGGTATCGGAATTAAACGACAATTACGTTAAGCTGAAAAGGACATTAGAGGACGCTTTAGACAACATAGACGAAAGCAACCTCGCAACCACTTTGCGAAAAAAATTAAACGGCTATGATACTCAATTCAGTGTAACGGCTGAAAAGATAGAAAGCAAAGTATCGTATGAGGACTTAGAAAACAGTCTAAATCAATATTCAACCGTATCGCAAACGGCACAAGCTATTGAAATGTCAGTAGTATCAAGTCAAGAATACACGGATAATTCAGTAGAAACATTATCTTCAACGTTCACTATGACTGCCGACGGAATATCTACAAGGGTTTCAAAGCTAAAGAAAGGTGTGGAAACACAATTCAATCAAACAGCAGAAAAGATTGAATCACTTGCATTTGAAAAAATGAATACATCAGAGGCTATTACGGTAAAAGAAAAACCGTCCGCAAGCGATAAAACGTTGGATAAAGAAAAACTCTACAAGTATAACAACAAATATTATTATTTCAATGATATTTTACAAGATTGGTTAGAGTATGACGAAAAAAACGGCATTAATTCTGCATTCACTCAAATATCAGGCGGATTTATATTGAACGGTTGCGTAAAGGTGAGCGGTGACCTTATAACAGAGGGAACTATTACAGGTACAGATATAGTTGGAGCGAAATTTTATAATGAGGATAAAAGGGCGTATGTGACTATTGGTAATTCAAGTGGTAATTATGGTGATTTGACATTGAAGCGAGTATCGAATGGCAAAGGACAAGAAGTTTTTCAGATTTACGATACGGGTGTTGGTATTGCTATAAAAGCTGTAGGAACGTCTTTTATAGGTTCGACTGGAAGTAAGACATACCCCAAAGGCACTTGGGATTTTTCGAAATGTACGGTAATAGGTTTACCGACAAGTACAAGTTAAGGAGGAAAATATATGTTATTTAGAATAGGTGATAACGTCGCAGTGACGTGTAAAAACCCAAACGAAACACTGTTGTTTATAAACAGAGTACCAACAGCTTGGTTATTCTCGATAGATATAGAGATATGTCAAAAGGTAAAGAGAATAATTGTTGAAGAACAAAATCTTAAAGATATAAAAATTGAATATGAAAGTGAAGATTGTACGATTGGCAGAGGAGTTGTTGATATGCCTATGGATAGTTTGCATAGCTTTACTATCGACTACGCAAGCGGTATGGCGCACGTTGAGTTCAAAAGGGGGATAAATAATAATGTATGACAAACCAACAAACGCAGAAGAAATGGAAGAATTCGAGCGAATGACAACCGGCTTCGATTATGTATATGAAGATACAGTCGGAGCGGGAAAGGTAATATATCTTAAAATGCCTGTTGTATCGGCAAATAAGAGAGGTGTGAACGATATAGGTTGGCAATGTGACGGTGACGACGTTGCTTTATATGCCACTATGTCAAGAAAACCGCATAAGACCGAACTATGGTCGGAAGTCAAAGAAAACTATGTTGTAAATAAGACTGTATCGGCGTTGAAGTTTGAAAACAAGGACACAAAGCCTTGTAATCTATGTGTAAGGGTGCGTTTAAATTAATGGGGGTGGTTAAATGAAGGGTAATGTATGTTATCAAAAGACAGACTTCGGCTCTGAAACACCCGACTTGCTTAATAAATACGTTCTGAAAATAACTCAAATAGCAGGAATATCACTCAAAAAAGATATTTCAAAAGAGAGTTTAAGGCTTGCTTTAAGTGTTCCTACACTTGTATCGCAACTTGTTAATGATAAAGAGTACATAACCAAATCTGAAATTGAGATTATACAAAAATCTCTTGAAGATATGGATAGCGTGTTAAACGGCAAGATTGACGATACAAACGCAAAACTTGATGATGAAATAAACGCAAGGGAAATGCTTGAAAATGTGGTGAATACACTGCAAACACTGGCTCACAAGCACAGTAACAAGAATGTACTTGATACTATTACAGAAGATAGAGTAGCAATATGGGACAAGGTGAAAGACCTTGATAAATACTTTGACTATATTGATTTTAAGGCTTTTGTCGAAGAAATAGTATATGCGTATACAAACGAACTTCAAAATCTGTACACAGCAATCGGTATTACATCATACGACGGTGGTGTATTCGGTATGGAACAGTTAGGAACAGAACTTGACGGCGGTAACTTTGACAGTGAACCCGAAAACAGTTTTGATTGCGGTGATTTTAACCCGCTTGAACTGTCTGCACAAGTAACATCGGTCATTGATTGTGGAACGTATTAAGGAAAGGAGGATTGATAGAATGGCAACAAGATTTATAGCAAAGCACGGTTTGAAAAGCAATATAAATAGATTAACACTTTCGGAAGGTGAAATAGCTATTGCATATAGTGATGACAAATCAGAGGCTGAAATATATGTAGGTGGAAACGACAATACACCAATCCCCGCAGCAGGTGCGTCGATGAAAACAAAAAACCAAATATTTGTCGTGTGCGACGGCGACCACGACGAATTAAAAATACAGGCGGCGATAGATAGCGCGAAAAACAACAGCGTTATCTATCCTGTAGGTACACAATGTGTTTTGACAAACGAAAATACCATACGTGGTTATGGATTGCCGGAAAATAGCGGTATGGCTGTTATATCACTAAAATCGGGTATTACATTAGATGGTTCAATGTGTGATGATTTCGTTTTTAAAAACACAAATCCTGTCGCAAAACAGTACATTTTCCATATGACACAATCCACGACAATGAAAAATGTAGTATTCCACGAAGATACTGAAACAGTAACAGCCGATACTGTCAATCCGACAGTGCTGTCTGTCGGTAGTGAATCAAAAATAGTATCCTGTACATTCTACGATATATTTAGTACACATCAATTCGGTGTATCAACGTTTGAAATGAGCAACGTTCTGTTTTTGAACAACGTCATAGATACGTTCGCAGGCGCACCGGCAAATAATTTGACAAATGAAATAAAAATCACAGGCAATTCGTTTGTTATGGGTAACAAATTTTTAAATTTCACTCAAAAAGAGCAATCGTTAGGATATATGTTGCAAGCACCGACAGTTATATTTGTAAACAATTATATGTCCGGTTTTACAAATTGCAGTATTGATATAGGCAAAAAAATAGTAGGCAATATATTTAAAACGTTTACTGATTGCAGTATCGATATAAATGGCGAAATTTCGGACAATGAATTTGCAGCAATTACACAGAACACAAAAAGCCCATTTATATACACCAAGGGGATTACATTAATCAGCGGAAACAGAATGCCTGTTATAAAAATTAATTCCGAATATATCGATTTTATCGAATGCGGAAATTATGCCGTTATATGCGGAAATTATATGCACATTTCCGCAGGTCCTGCGGCGGGACAATGTAATCTAATATCAGCCGGCAGTAAGACGTTAATAGCAGATAATATATTTAGAACAACGGCGTCTGTAACGGCAAATGCAGATTTTTCAATTATTTATGGTGACGAAAAAACAGTAGTCAAAAATAACGTAACAAATGCCGTATCAATCGGAACGTTCGGCGATACGTGCGTTGTTGACGGTAATGTGACAGGGTGGTGATATTATGTACAAATTTTATAGTAAAAACGGGCAGGCACAATTCTACGAACACGGTGTCGAAATTGACGGCACTGTGTACGGAATACACGCCGATAGGGATATATTGCGTATAAAACGTAGGATTGTCAATGATAAATTCGCCGAAACTGACGACAATTTCGATATGGACACAGAAATTGCAAAAATTCAACATACAGACGTTACGTTCGAACAACCTACGGCGGAACAGTTGGAACAGATACAGGCGAAAACATACAACAGTATGTCGGAATTAAAACAGCACGTTCAGTCCGTTATGAACGGTGACGAAACAATGTCACAGGACGAAATCAACGCAATGCTGATGTTACAGATTGCGGAACTGAAAGCAGGTGTTGACGGTGAATAAAACATTGATAAAAAAATACTATCAAATGGGTATTTACAAAGAGAAACACCTTGACATATTCGTCAAGGCGGGAGATATAACGAAAGCAGAAAAACGAGAGATTATGGAGGGTTAAAAAATGGCTAATAAAATTCAATTTAGACGTGGACTGAGAAAGTTACTACCAACATTGTCGTTCGCTGAGCCGGCATACACAAGTGATACAAACGAGTTTTTTATCGGCACAGGCAAAGGAAATGTAAATATGAACGGTAGCTTGTGGTATACAGGCGTTGCTTTAAGCGGTACGTCTGAAAACATCAACTATACATATACAGATTGTCCGCTTGTTAAAGTAGGTGATGTGTACCTTAATACCGATTATGGCTATATCTATCAGTCTACTACAGCAGGTAGTGGTGAAGACGTAAAGTGGCAATACAAAGGTACGATAAGAGGACCACAAGGCATACAAGGTGTTAAGGGTGACACAGGCGAACAGGGTCCGCAAGGCTTGAAAGGTGATACAGGTGCAAAGGGTGAAAAAGGCGATAAGGGTGAAAAAGGTGATACAGGTACATTGTCAAATGGCTCGGTACATACTGCTCATATAGTTGATGAGGCTGTTACAACAGCAAAATTATCGCAAGAAGTGCAAGAAAAATTATACGATACATCAAATAGCACTATGTTAGATAATTTCTCTTTACTTATACAAGGGTTAGTAAATTCGGACGATATTAAACTTGCGAAAAAATCACTTAGCGAAAATCCGAATTATCCAGGTAGTTTGATTCAACCGGAAACAGGATTGTACATAAATGAGCCGTTCCTTATAAAAAACGATACATCGGGCGAAACTGCCCAAGATTACTTGAGCTTGCAATACAATGATGAAACAAAATACATTTTATCACACAGATTAGCAAGGGGACACAGTGCTATTTGTATTGTAACTAAGAAAGTTGTAACAGGTGCAGAATATGAAGATGGTACAATCAAAATTTTAATGGATTTTACCAATACAGAAAGAACAGCTATTTAAGGAGGATAAATAAATGAACATTTGGGAAACAATCAATATATTTTGGGTTACATTGGCGTGTAACCTATTCATAAAAACTGTATTTGTTGCAGTTATGTTAGATACGGTTTTAGGGTTACTAAGGGCAATCAAAGAGAAAAAGTTTAATAGCTGTTTCGGCATTGACGGTGCAATACGAAAATTTGCAATGATTGTATCGGTTGTGGGTTTGGCTATTTTGGACAAGCTGATAGGCTTTAATATGCTACCATTTGTGCCGGAAGAAGTGCTTAAATATATAGGCATTACGCAAGTGGGCATATGTGAGTTTTTCTGCTTGCTGTACATAATGTACGAAAGTATTTCGATACTGAAAAATATGTGCTTGTGCGGTCTACCGATACCGAGCAAATTGCGAAATGGTATCGAAAAGTGGCTTGATACAATGACATCAGAACTTGAGGGGAAGAAAGGGGAATAACTATGGATTTACAAGATACTGTT
>OLSP01002009.1_pt1 | contig 17270 bp, 10 predicted proteins | sample 1672941 | NCBI WGS metagenome assembly OLSP01 (sample SAMEA3136739, study PRJEB25190) | human gut metagenome | reverse complement strand
GAAATAGGGTGTTTATCGTTTATATCATTTATAATATACTTATATACAGATACATACAAGCAAAGCACCTATTATTTATCTGAATTGCCAGTGATAGGGTAGTGATAGAGAAAACAGGCATATATCACAAATAAAACAAGCTGAATATCAATTGATAAAAAGGAATCAGTGATACAGTGACAGAGGAAATAAAAGACCTTCAATTATCCCCCGATCGTCGTTTCGATCCCGTAGCAGGCGAATATCTCCCGGCAACGTCCGAGTGTCTCGTCCGAAGGGGCGGCGAAAGCATATCGATCCGGATTGTAGACCGTACCTAACTTCTCGTGTTTGCTCTTGCCGATGTCATGATACGGGAGCAGGTTCACAATCCGGTGCTCCCACGGCAACGAAGCCAGAAAAGCGGCACTGCGTGTTATATTTTCTTCATCGGCATTCACGCCTTCGATCAAGGGAATACGAAGATAGAAATCGTGTCTGGCTTCTGCAACCATCCGGAGATTGGACAGGATCAATTCGTTCGGGACACCGCAATATTTCGCATGCTTGGCCGAATCCATCTGCTTCAAATCGACAAGGAGAAGCTCGCAATTATCCATCACGTCGCGTACGATCTCCGGCCGGGCGAACAGCGTCGTATCGACAGCCCGATGTATCCCCCGTTCCCCGCAACGGCGTAACAAGTCCAGTAACGGTCCGGGATGCAACAACGGCTCTCCTCCGCAAAACGTCACACCTCCCTCCGAACGATCCATGAAAACGATCTCCTTCTCAATCTCCTTCATCAAGGCTTCAGCCGAATACTCCGTGCCCGATATCTCCATCGCCATAGCCGGACACACCTCGGCACAGATTCCGCACAGGGTACAACGCGCCCCGTCCGTCACGATCCCTTCCGGTGTGAGTGTCAATGCCTGCTCAGGACAAGCCTCGACACACGTCCGACAACCGATGCATTTCTTTTTCGTATAGAGTTTTTGCTTCCGGCTGGAGATTCCTTCCGGATTATGGCACCATACGCACGACAGGGGGCATCCTTTCATAAAAATCGTAATCCGGATACCCGGCCCGTCGTTAATGGCATATCGTTTTATATCGAAAACAAACATCTTTTTTCAATTGCTAAAACGTTTCCTGTTCCGTCCGCATGATCACGTCCGCCTGCAGATCGGCGTTCATGTCATTGAAATAATCGCTGTAACCGGCTACGCGGACCAGAAGGTCGCGATAATCTTCCGGACATTTCTGGGCAGCATAAAGCGTCTCCGTATCGACGATATTGAACTGGATGTGATGTCCGCCCAAAGCGAAATAGCTGCGGATCAACGAAGACAACTTGGAGATATCCTCCTCACGCTTCAACAGGCTCGGCAGGAAACGCTGGTTCAGCAACGTCCCCCCGCTCTTCACCTGGTCAAGCTTGCCGAGCGACTTGATGACGGCAGACGGCCCGTGCGTATCGGCACCATGAGACGGAGACGTGCCGTCCGAGATGGCACGCCCGGCCAAGCGTCCGTTAGGAGTCGCCCCCATCACCTTGCCAAAATATACGTGACAGGTGGTAGACAGCATATTCAGATGGAAACATTCGCCTTTCGTATTCGGCTTTCCTTCGATCGTATCATAGAGATCGTCGAACACCTTCACAGCAATACTGTCGGCATATTCGTCATCGTTTCCGAAGAATGGCGTGCGGTTCAGGATCGTCTGTCTCATCGCCTCGGCTCCTTCGAAATTATCAGCCATCGCTTTCAGCAATTCGTCCATCGACCAGCGTTTATCTTCGAATATATGTTTTTTCAGCGTCGCCAGGCTGTCGGTAATCGTACCGAGTCCCGTACACTGGATATAGGTCGTATTATAGCGCGGACCGCAGTTGTAATAATCCCGTCCTTTCGCTATGCAATCGTCGATGAAGAGAGACAGGAAGGTGGCCGGTGCATACTTGGCAAACATTCGGTCGATATAGTTGCTGACACGCACCTTCATATCCACAAAGTAGCGGACCTGCTTCATAAAGGCGGCATATAGTTCGTCATAGCTGCCGAAACTGCGCGGATCGCCCGTCTCCAATCCGACCTTACGCCCGGAAACCGGATCGACACCGTTGTTAAGCGTCACTTCCAAAATTTTCGGCACATTCAGGTAACCGGTCAATACGTATGCCTCCTTGCCGAACGCTCCGACCTCGATGCAACCGCTGCAACCGCCTTCACGTGCATCCTGCAAAGATTTTCCCTGGCGCATCAACTCCTGGATATACACATCCGGATTGAAAACAGACGGATAGCCATGTCCCTGGCGGATCACCTTGCAGCCGGCACGCAGGAAACGTTCCGGTGTACGAGCACTGATATGGATAGCACTGCCGGGTTGCAGGATATGCAGTTCTTCGATCGTTTCGAGCATGACGTAGGAGACCTCGCTCACCCCGTCGCTGCCATCGGCTTTTACACCGCCGATATTCAGGTTCGTAAAATCATTATACGTACCGCTTTCCTTAGCCGTGATGCCGACTTTGGGAGGAGCCGTGTGGTTGTTCACTTTGATGAAGAAACAGGACATCAATTCTTTTGCCTCGTCGCGTGTCAACGTACCGTCGGCAATCCCCTTTTCGTAGAACGGAGCCAGATGCTGGTCGAAATGGCCGGGATTCATCGCGTCCCAACCGTTCAGTTCGGTGATCGTTCCTAAGTGGACGAACCAATACATCTGGATCGCCTCCCAATAGTCTCGGGGAGCATGTGCCGGAACCTGGCGGCAAACTTCGGCAATACGGCGCAACTCGGTCGCCCGTTTCGGATCTTTTTCCGTCAGCGACATTTCATCGGCGAGATCCGCATGTCGTTCGGCAAACAGGATGGCGGCGTCGCACGAGATGGACATGGCAGTCAACTCCTCCTGCTTGTCGGTCGCTTCGGGATCGTTCATGAAATCGAGCCCGTCCAGTTCTTTCCGGATACGTTCTTTCAAATCCAATAATCCGTACTTATACACCTTTCCGTCCAAAGCGGTATGTCCCGGAGCGCGTTGTTCCATAAATTCGGTAAACATCCCCACCTCATAGGCCTCCTTCCACTCCTGAGGCACATGGCTGAAGATACGTTCTCGCTGGGTACGTCCTTTCCAGTAAGGGATCACTTCGCGTTCATACGTGTCGATGTCTTCCTGGCTGATCGTATAACGCTGCAATTCACGTGTGTTCAAGACATGCAGGTCCTCCACACTATGGCAGGTCAGTTCCGGAAAAGTCGGCACACATTTCGGTTTTGGTCCGCGTTCGCCCACGATCAGTTCATCCTTGCCGATATAGATCGTCTTCTGCTTGCAGATCTCATAAAAATTCATGGCCCGAAGAATCGGAATCGGATATTTTCCGTAGTTTTCCTTGTAGAAACGAGTTTCTATCAAAGCGCGTTCAATAGACAGGGAGGGCTCGGCTTCGAACGTCTCTTGTCGAAGACGTTTGATCCGGTCATTCATTCCATAGGCATTTGCCTCTACTGTGGGGGCGAAATTAGATGCACTGTGCGGTGCACGCTGAGCTGTGATTATAGTCATATTATATAAAAGGCTATTTTTATTCAATTATTTTAATCTGATAAATTCCGGACAAAATGATGCAGAGATAAAACCACCGACCCAAGCCAATGACTTCAGATACTAATGCAAACCGAAAGAGCTCTTACCCGAAAACGGTAAAAGAGAAAAGGGAAGAACACCTGTCAAGAAATCAGGCAATTGAATAGTCGTCTATAAGATTTAACGAACATACTGTAACAATTTAAAATCAACACTCGAAATTAAGTGTATGATTGCAGCAAATATAGACATTTTTCCATAAAAACAAAAGAAATCATATTTATTTAATAGAAACCAAGCCCCCTATCTTGTAAAAAGATCAAGCAATCCCATACGCTTTCAACTTATTATAAAGCGTTTTGCGATCAATACCCAACAGTTGGGCTGCTCTGGTCTTATTGTTACCGGCTTCTTGCAGGGCACGTTTGATCATTTCGCATTCGTGCGATTCGTTTTTCAACTGGATATTGACCGGAGCGGAAATCGGGTCGGCAGTCAGTTCTTCTGGAAGCTCGTTAGGGGTAATATAGCGACCGGTCGCTAACAGGGTAGCATACTTGATGGCGTTCTTCATCTGACGCAAGTTACCCGGCCACGAATAAGACTGGAAAATCCGGATCACGTCATTATCAAAGCCAATAATATCTTTCTGCAATTCTATATTGGCTTGATCCAGGAAGTTGTTGGCAAACAGCAAAAGGTCTTCTTTCCGCTCCTTCAGATCAGGGATACGGACGGTAAACTCGTTGATACGATGATATAAATCTTCACGGAAATCTCCCTTATCAATCGCAGAACGCAAGTTCTCGTTTGTCGCGGAGACAAGACGGACATTGATCGCGATCTCCTGATTGCTACCGATCGGTTTTACTTTCCGCTCCTGCAAGGCACGAAGAAGCTGTACCTGTACCTCATAGGACAAGTTACCGATCTCATCCAAAAAAATCGTACCACCTTGGGCGGCAACAAAAGCACCTTCTTTATTATCGATAGCTCCGGTAAACGAACCTTTCACATGCCCGAAAAATTCGGATGCGGCCAAGTCTTTCGGGATCGCTCCGCAGTCAACAGCAATAAAAGGGGCTTTCTTACGATTGCTCTGTTCGTGAATACGGCGAGCAACATACTCTTTCCCTGTACCGCTCGAACCGGTAATCAACACAGACATATCTGTCGGAGCAACCAGACGTACATGCTCGTAGAGCTGGCGGGCAGCTTGGCTCTGTCCCTCCACATACTGGCTACGCGTTCCTCCCGACGGTTCGGGACGTTTGGCTGAACGCGCAGGGCGTTCCAGTTCGGTGGCAGAAGCAACCGAACCTGTTTCCGTCTTTATCACATCCTTGATTTTGCCTAAAAGTTCTTCCGGGTTCAACGGTTTGGCAATATAATCGGACGCTCCTAACTTGATGGCTTGCACGGCGGTTTGTATCTCCGCATAGCTGGTCATCATAATCAGGGGAATTACAAAATTATTTTCTTTTATCCATTTCAACAGATCGATTCCATCCCCGTCCGGCAAACGCAAATCAGACAAGATCAAATCGAAAGAGACATCCTCTATCCGGCTTCGTGCATCCGAAACCGATGATACCGAACTGACTTCGAAGCCTTTCCTTCCCAGCCAGGTTTTCAGCATCAACGAGAATGTTATATCATCTTCTAAAATCAGGATAGACGGCATATTATTCTTTTTTGTTTCGTACACAAAGATAACTAAGAATTGATAATTGACAATGGACAATGGACAATTAAATACCGCTTGCCGCAATTATCAATTGTCCATTGTCAATTCAAAATGCCCAAGTTGCCTTTTTCCACGCCCCCTCAAACGGACCTTGCTTGAATTTCTTCAACCACCAATGGCAGAAACCTAACTGGAGGATGAACAACAGGACGCCGACTCCAAAGCTGGCTGTCGTACCTAAAACATTATAAAGTGACAAACCGTAACCGAAATAGATAAACGACCCTATAATAGACTGTGTCAAATAGTTAGTTAAACTCATCTTTCCATACGGCACCAAACCGTGCAGCATTTCATGGGTCGAAACTTGTTGCCACAGGAAGACAAAACAAGCGACCAACACACACATGAAAGAGAAATTGCGGAAAGAGGAAACCACCGTGTTCATCGGAGTCAGCATCGCCTTGTTGGAGATCATATCCGGAAGGGAAGCCGTAATGAAATACAACGGGACAAAGCAGACCGCACCGATAACCAGCGTCCGCATCCAAAAAACCCGATGTTCGGACAGGTTGGCAAACAACTGTCTGCGTCCCATCAGCATACCCAACAGGAACAAAGAGGCAGTCTGGAAAAAACGTCCGTACCCCCATGCCCACAACAGGCTGAACAACTGGCCGTCCCAAAGGTTGGACTTGACCATCGCCCAGAAATCCGGCTGCGAAAGGAACGGATACATACGTTGGCTATGAACACGCCAAACGCCGGCTGCCGGCACATAGTCAGGATTTATCATCGCATAGAAAAACTTGCCGAGTTCGAGAGGCTGGAGCATCAGGATAATAGCGGCAATGAGGATCGCTCGGTCGCTCCATCTGCAGACTAACACGAGCACCACGCCAATTATAGAATAAAGGACTAATATGTCGCCGGGGAAAAACGCCCCGTTGAAACAGCCGATAATGAACAAAAGGAAAAGCCGCCACAGGAAACGCAGACGGAAGTCTTTACCTTTCTTCGCCTGATTGTTATATTGAATAAAAAAGCTGAATCCGAACAGCAGGGAGAAAATCGCGTAAGCTTTCCCGGAAAAGAGAAAAAACAATGTTTCCCATATTCCTTTATCCATCGCCTCCATAAAAGCCGAAGAAGCTGTCGGGAAGTCATAAAAATTAAAATGTTCGATGTTGTGTAGTAACATAATAGCCATAACGGCAAAACCGCGTAATGCATCCACCACCTCGATACGAGGCGACTTAGCCAAAAGTCCATGCTCCATTGATAACGATTTAGATTTTTAATTTATGATTTTACAAAAGACAAAAGTAGATAAAGAAGTCATATAAAACAAAAAAAGCACCATTCAGGCGCTCTTTTTGTTTGCAGACTTAAAATAGATACTCGAACATACTTTAAAACGGTTTTTTTAATGTAGAAACGTCCACTTCCGCTTCTTGCTATAAAAGAAGCGAATATCGTGCCAAACTCAGCCTGACACACAGCCTGTTTTTGTAAACTCTTCTATTCTAACAGAGAAGTCGCCCAGAATGTTTTACTGAAGCTATTTATTACAACGTCACGAATGGGGAATTGTGGACATATATGGGGAATTTTTCTACAGATACCGTTCCACAGCCTGGCCCACAACAACACCCGCCTGCCGGATCACTTCAAATAAAAGCCGCTTCCAACCTTCGTCTGTCAGTGCCTCGTCGTTCTTCTCAAGGATTCTCAGTTGGGCTACCAAATCGGAAGCTCCCAACATGGTGAAAAGCGGGATTAGCTTATGGGAGATTTTGGCAGCCTGTGCACGGTCGGTCTTCTCCAAAGCTTGTTGTAGCAACGAAACGCTCTTGTTCGTCTCCTCGGCAAAAGTCCGGATAATGGAAGCGGAAGCTTCTTTGTCTTCGCCGGCAAAAGCAGTAAGCGAATCAAAATTGAATTCAGGCGACACCTCGGCTTGTATATCCGCTTGCAACAGGTTATTCAACAAAGCGATCAACTGCTTAGCCGTGAAAGGCTTATTTAGGAATCCGGTGAAACCGACTTCCAAATAATGTGTATTCTCGTTTTCCACACTGGCTGAAAGCGCGATGACAGGCACAGTATCTGTACCGGGGACACCCGACGAACGAATGACGTTAAGCAGGCCGTACCCATCCATGCCCGGCATCTGTATATCGGTTATGATCGCGTCGAAAGAACTATTACGCAAAATATCGACCACAGCAAACGGATTTGAACAACTGGTGACCTCCACATGGTTCCGTTTCAAAAACTCTTCCGTCAGTGCCAGCTGCAACGGATCGTCATCGACCAGCAAACAAAAGATTTCGCGCCCTTCGAACCCCCCGGTCTCCGTTTCGTCTTCCTCCTCTATGGCAGGCGTGGCATGCAACGTCTGCACTTCCGATTCCCGCAAAGGCAGGACAATCGTAAAATCACTTCCTTTTCCCGGAACACTCTTTAGCGACAAGGTTCCTCCCATCAGTTCAATCAGCTTGCGGGTGATGGAAAGTCCGAGACCGAAACCTTCTTCCTTTTCGGTTCCCGACAGACGGGCAAACTCGCCGAAAATTTTTTCCTGTTCTTCTTCCGGAATCCCGACACCGGAGTCGGAGACAGTAATTGTCAATTGAGAATTGAGAATTGACAATTTGACTATCAAAACGATACGACCTTCATGAGTAAACTTGACAGCGTTAGACAATAGGTTGCTGACTATCTGGCGGAGGCGTATCGGATCACCTGAATAGATGCGATCCATCCCTTCCTCCTTCATATTCAGAACAAAAGCAAGTCCTTTCGCCTCGGCTATCGGGCGGAAGCTCCCGTATATTTCATTAAAAAGCGTACGTACGCTGAAAGGCACGTTCTGTATCTCCATCTGCCCCGATTCCAATCGATGAAAATCAAGCAAACCGTTCACCAGAGAAAGGATATGATTGGCCGATCCAGTCATATTTTCCAAATAATAACGTTGCCTTTCGTCCGGACGACGGCGCAGCAGCAGTTCTATATAACCGATTATGGACGAGAGCGGCGCACGGATATCGTGGCTGATCGTCAGCATCAACTTCTCCCGGCTATGGAGCAGGTCTTCGGCATATTGCTTGGCTTTCTCCAATTGCTGCCGGTAATACTGGCTCCTGGAGATATCACGCGTGATCAGAATGATAAAGACCACCACGATAATCAGCGACAGGATAGCGATGCCGCCAATGAGATAAGAGGTTTCGCGCAGCACCTCCTGTTTCTTCACAACACGCTCCATCGACGCGTTCATCTCCTCTTCTTCTATATCGCGCAACATCTGGTTGATTCGGCTCGTGATGATGCTATTATTATAACGCAAGTTAGCGGCACGCTCTAAAAGCTGGTCGACAAGCTGTTTACGCTGATCGGCCACACTGTCCTGCAAATTTTTCAGGACCGTCACGATCGTGTCTGCCGGGTTGAAGGAATTCACCAACGTATCAGTCACGATCTGCCGGGTCGTATTCACGATAACAGTCGAATCCTCTTTAGGCGGTGAGAATGCATCGGCGAGCCGGCGGAAAAAGCCACGGTGCTTATGGGGCTGAGGAGTTTTCACGGAATCCTGGTGCACGATCACGCGCTCCTGTATTTCGACCTGCCGGATCATCGTATCTTGCCGGGCGATCACCTTCTCGATGTTTTGGGTATACAGATGTTCCGCGTTCGTCTCACGCCAGGTTTCCAACAGGCGGCGCGTGTTCCAACGCTTCTGCTCGATCAACATATCGATCGTGTCGATCTTGGGATATAGTGCGGGATTCGACACTAATGTACGCAAGGAATCCATATTCTGCAAAGCCTTGTTCAGCGTGCGGTTGAAATGCTTGATTTCCCCCTGTGGAAACCCGACCATTTGTCCGAGCGCTTCGCTTTCGTAGAGTAACGACAGAGTGTTGGTCACGAGATAAACCTTCTCCCTCGATTTGTTGTTCGGGTCGTCTTCGCCAGCAAACTGTTCGATAATGTTATAAATATAAACGACCGAACACACGGCTATCAGGATCAATAACAGGTATCCCAATATGACTTTACTTGTAATATGTCCATTCTGTGCGCTCATTAGTCTTTCCTATAAGCTATTTTCCATTTGTCCAACATAACGAAATCCGCTTTCTTCAATCCAACCTTCCAGAACGGGACAGGTTCGTCGTGATCACCGAGAAACATACGGTCACGAACGGCAAAAGCTGGGTTGGTCAGGGCCAGTGTGGAATCGGATACCGAAGTCCGGACACCGGCAATATCCAATACCGTATGGAACACACTGTTCGTGCTGACCGGATAAGCCCCGTGAGAGATCGCCGTCCGGTATTTCTCCGGAAAAACGGTCCGATAATCGTCCGAGAACCAGATGATATACGGGATATGGAGCTGATAATAAGTCGGTATAGGCGAAGCATGCAGGTAACGAGCACGTGCATCATCGAAAATATCTTCTCCGTGATCGCTCAGATAAAGCATCGACGCACAAACCTCCTTCTTTTTCAACATGTCGACGATTTCTCCCAAAACATAATCCGTATAACGGATCGAATTGTCGTAAGCATTACGCAGTTCCTTCTTATAGGATTGGCGGATGCCTTCGGCCTTATCCGGCGTATAAATCCGGAACTCAGCCGGATAACGCTCATGATAATTGAAATGCGACCCGTATGTATGGAGGACGATAAACATATCCTCGTCCGATTTATCCAGTTCCTTTTCCAAATACGGCAAAAGGGCGGCATCATACAATGAGGTCAGATACGATCCGGTGTTGAACGTGCTCATATCGATAAACGTATCAGCCTCCCGGTAGAAAGCCCCGATCATCGAAGTAGTCAGTTTCTGGTTGGCAATGACAAGCGTACGGAAACCTGCTTCCTTGAAAGCGGTAACGATGCTTTTCTCGTCATATATCACGCCATAGTTTTCCGCACTAGCGGCAGACAGGATGATCGGAACACTTTTGTGCGTATTGTTGGATTGCGTCACAACATCCGTAAAATGTACCAGACCATCGAGTCCTTCCATACGCGGAGTCGTATTGCGTTCATATCCATACAAGCTCCATTCCATAGCCCGCGAAGTCTCTCCCACCACAAGCACGTAAATCTCGCGCTTGCCATCCGCCTGTCCCGTCCGGACCGAGTTGAACCTGAAATCGGCAGAAGAGATGGAATAGTTGGCGTTTTTGTTCGATTTGGTAATCGCAAAATAGAGATTATAAAGCGCATTGACCGGATAAACATCGTTCTTGAGCGAGAAACTATGCTTTTGCCAAGAAGGCAGGAAACAGAGCAGCACCCCCACTCCGAAAAGCCCCAAGCTTCTGAACGCCCACCGCTTGCGGAACACGGCAGTCAGCCTGTCTTTCATGCGGATTGAACGCGTGGCCAGCCACAAGGTAGGAAGCGTATAAAAGAAAAAGACGCAAACGATGACAAGAAAAATATTTCCTAATAATTCGCTTGCTTCGGAAGCATTCGAACTTGTCAGATTCAGGAACATGTCCACGGCTATCACCGACTCGCCGAAAAGATACAACAGGACCAACTGGCCTCCGTCCAGTATGATTTTCGGCAACAGACACCAGACCACCACTCCGGGTTTACGCGCCAGCAGCAGAACTCCCATCCAGAACGCCAACGGCATGACGATAGAAGCAAGGCCCACCGGAACAGGTAAAGGCTCTGTGAACAGAAAAACACAGTTCGGAATGATGAAAAGCAAGCCGAACAAGAAATATAAGTGTTCCTGTGAAGATATCCAACGTAAAATATTAGTAAAGTACCTCATCGATTTTTGCCTAAAAAGCCTAATTTTATCAACTATTCTTATCACTATTCCACAACAGCACTGCTGTAACCGACAAAAATAAACGTTATCCATCACATACACATACAGAAGAAGCACAAAAAAAGTTATTTCAAGGTCTCCCGTAGAGGCGAGGTTCTACTCCGCCCATGAAAACAATGTCTGCCTTGCCCGATATCATTTCGTCAGCAAAACAGCCACTCCCCAGTTTAAATAGAAACGTTAAAAAATATCACCCGCTATAGTAATTCCAAATATATGGGGTACTAATCCGATTTACATGGGGTCGTAATGACATTTTGATATTTTAAAAATCATGCAAATGCTTTCAATAATCTTGCAATATGCCGGTAGCAGAACTTTGTTGCTTCCGACTATCGCTTTTTATTTTTAATTTCGGGCAACCGAAAAAGGGGAAGATTATTTAAAATCATCAATAATTTAAGGTAAAGACAAAATGAAAAGACAAATCATGCTGCTATCGGCTTGTACGGTCGCTTTGCTGAGTGCTTGTTCGTCGAACACGCGTATCGCAAACGAAGTATATGCCCCTGCTGCCAAAAACGAATTACGGGCGCCGGCAACACCGCTGGTAACGATCGACCCGTACACCAGCGCCTGGTCGTTTGCCGACCACCTGAACGAAGAAAGCGTGCGCCACTGGACCGGCCGTAACTTCCCTCTGTTGGGAAGCCTGCGTGTAGACGGCGTTTCATACCGGTTCATGGGAGCGGATAAAGTAGAGGTGACGCCGGTTATCGGTACGGCGGTTTCCGGCTTATGGGAGGCGACCTACACATTCGAGCTGCCGGAGGGAGAATGGACCGCCGTCGATTACGAGACAAAAGGCTGGAAAACAGGCAAGGCGGCATTCGGGACAGACGATAATCCGTATCGCTCCACTCCCTGGCAAGACGGCGACATCTGGGTACGCCGCTCGTTCGACTGGCCTGAGGGGACGGATAAGGAAGATCTGTTCCTGCAATATTCGCACGACGACAACATCGAGTTGTACATCAACGGTAAGCAGGTGGCCGTAACCGGCAACGGGTTGGATTACGACCTGCTGAAGGAAATCCCGCAGGAAGTGGCCAACACGCTCAAACCGACGGGGAACATCCTGGCTGCCCACTGCCGCAACAACGGAGGAGGTGCATACGTGGACATGGGAATCATGAAGAAGGTAAAACGGGGAGACACGTTTGACAATAAAGCGGTCCAGACGGCGACCACCGTCATGCCGACACAGACGTACTATACGTTCGAATGCGGCCCTGTCGAACTGGATTTGATCTTCACTGCTCCGATGCTGATGGACGACCTGGAGGCCATGACCGCCCCGTACAATTATATCACGTATCAGGCCCGTTCGTTAGATGGTCGGACACACGAAGTCCAGTTATACCTCGAAGCGACTCCGCAATGGGCCGTCAACACGACAGACCAGCCTGTCACCTTCGAAAAGATCGAAAAAGACGGGTATGTCTATCTGAAGACCGGCTCTGTCGACCAGGAAGTTTTGGGCAAGAAGGGAGACGACCTTCGCATCGACTGGGGCTATTTCTATCTTTCAGCCGTACAATCCCCGGATGTGACAGTTGCCATAGACGAATATTATGCTGCCAAAAAAGCATTCATGTCCGACGGCAAACTGTCCGGCAAGGCAGAGAATGTGTCTCCGGATATGGAAAAACAGATGACAGTCCTCGCCTACTCCGACAACCTGGGCAAGGTAAACGAAAAGACCGTGTCAGGGCACTTGTTGATCGGATATGACGATCTGTATGCGATCCAGTATTTCAATGACAACCGGATGGCATACTGGAAGCACAACGGGCAGACGGACATTTTCGATGCCTTCGCCAAAGGCCAGAAAGAGTATGCCGGAATGATGAAACGGTGTGCGGACTTCGACGGACGCCTGATGCAGGAAACAGCGGCCGCCGGCGGACAAAAATATGCCGAGCTGTGCGCCCTGGCCTATCGCCAGGCCATTTCCGCCCATAAGTTAGTGACAGACAAGGAAGGCAACCTGCTATTCCTGTCGAAAGAGAATTTCAGCAACGGTTCGATCGGGACGGTCGATATCACCTACCCTTCGGCACCGATGTTCTTATGCTATAACCCCGAGCTCCTGAAGGGGATGATGAACCCGATCTTTTACTACAGCGAAAGTGGCAGATGGAACAAGCCTTTCCCCTCACACGATGTCGGCACGTATCCGCAGGCTAACGGACAGACCTACGGCGGCGATATGCCGGTCGAAGAATCCGGCAATATGCTGATCCTCGCGACAGCCATTGCGATAATCGAAGGAAATGCGGATTATGCGGCCAAACATTGGGATGTGTTGACAACCTGGGCCGATTACCTGAAAAAAGAGGGGCTTGACCCGGACAACCAGTTATGTACGGACGATTTCGCCGGTCACTTCGCTCACAACACCAACCTGTCCATCAAGGCGATCATGGGGATAGCCGGCTACGGCAAGATGGCCGGGATGTTGGGAAAGAAGGAAATAGCGGATTCTTATCTGGCGACAGCTCGTGAAATGGCTGGCAAATGGATTGCGATGGCAAAAGACGGGGATCACTATAAGCTGACCTTCGATAAGTCCGGTACATGGAGTCAGAAATATAATTTGGTTTGGGACCGCTTGTTAGATCTGAATATATTCCCTTCGGAAATAGCTGAAACGGAAACAGCTTACTACAAGACCAGACAAAACAAATACGGTCTGCCGCTGGACAACCGCGAAGATTATACCAAATCCGACTGGATTCTGTGGAGTGCCTGCCTGACCGGCAATACGGCCGATTTTGAAACGTTCATGCTTCCGGTCTGGAAATACGCCAACGAAACGACCTCACGCGTCCCGTTGAGCGACTGGCATTACACTTCCGACGGAACACAACGTGGATTCCAGGCCCGTTCAGTCGTCGGCGGCTACTATATGCGATTGCTGGAAAAACGGCTGAAGAAGTAATTATGATGGTAGTGTGTCGAAACTATCCTGTTCCCGCGCTTGATGTGGGATCGCATTAAAACCGACCCTATAAAAATCTGATTGATAAGGTCTGTCCTTTTGCGGCCCCGCATCAAGTGCAGGGACAAGGAGGTTTCGACACACTTCCATCATAATTCTTCTCACTCCCTCGCTACCTTCTGTATGATACCGAGAAACTCTTCATTCGTCATCCGGATATCCGGTTCCTTATAATTCACGTAATCTTCAAAATAATCGCTGGCGATATCTGCCACGATCTCAGAGCCGTCCAACCCGAAAGAACTCACCAACTTCTCCACCTTGCCACGAATCTGGCGGATCACCTGCAAGCGGTCTTCGTAACGGTCCGGTTTTTCCAGCTCCGTCACATGCTCGTTTCGGGCAATCAGATAAACGGTCGTATAAAACTTGTCCACATCTCCGAAAGCCGGGATAAACAGAGCTTTCTTTTCCTCTGGCAACGCAACCAGTGTTTCCTGAATTTTTGTCATTATTGTGTTTATTTTAATTGGTTGGCGAAGATAGTACATTCCGTTCATAGATAAAGTCTATCCCGCGATAAATAATATGCATTTCATTCTATGAACAAATTTCGAGCAGGGAATGTTAGAATAGTAGAAACAACATAAAACAGATTGATTATGCTTACATTATGTCTCAGTTTATTATTGTTGATAACAAATAATAGTAATAATAGTCAAATAACAGATAAAAAAGAAAAAGTTATGAAATTTGAATTAATCCAGTTACCCTATGCAGCCAACGCGCTGGAACCGGTTATAAGTAAAGAAACGATTGAGTTCCATCATGGCAAACATTTACAGACTTATGTAAATAACCTGAACAACCTCATTCAGGGAACCAAGTTCGAAAACGCTACATTAGAACAGATCGTGGCAGAATCCGACGGTGCTATCTTTAACAATGCCGGACAGACGCTTAATCATAATTTGTACTTCACCCAGTTCTCCCCCTATGGCGGTGGCAGACCGACCGGCGCCCTCGCCAAAGCGATCGACGCGACTTGGGGATCGTTCGAAAACTTCCAGAAAGAATTCGTAGCTGCAGGAACCGGTTTATTCGGTTCAGGATGGGTATGGCTGGCTAAAGATAAAGACGGAAAACTCTCAATTACCAAAGAAGCTAACGGTAGCAATCCGGTTGCTCACGGATTGAAACCGATTCTGGGATTCGATGTGTGGGAACATGCCTACTATTTGGATTACCGGAACCGCCGTCCCGATCATTTGAACGCTTTATGGAAAATCATCGATTGGGATACCGTTGGCAAAAGATATTAAAGCTCTTTAAACTCCAGATAAAAGCCGCCCGGCAACATACCGGACGGCTTTTTTATTTACAAAATGACTGGAACTCAAGCAATATAGTAATATTTCCAATTATAAGGGAAAAATGTTCAATAACGGAATGGAATAAATAGCATACCTTTGTTATATAATCAATAAACAAGAATATAAACCTCAATTAATAAGGAGAATAAACATGAAAGTACAAGAATTGACAAAAACGGAATTTCTGAAAAAAGTAGCGAACTACGAAGCCAGCCCCAACAAGTGGGTGTACAAAGGAGACAAACCTTGTATCGTGGATTTCTATGCCACCTGGTGCGGACCTTGTAAGATGGTCGCTCCTATCTTAGAAGAATTAGCAGAAGAATATGCCGGAAAAATCGATATTTATAAGGTAGATACGGAAAAAGAAGAGGGATTGGCCGCCTCTTTCGGTATCAGAAGTATTCCCTCCCTCCTTTTCTGCCCAATGAACGGGCAACCGCATTTTTAATTTTAACGGTGAGTAGAGGTGAGATGATATCACCTTTGAAAATTCCGTTATTGATGAGTGCTAATTTCGGAGAATTACGACCGAATCATTTCCATTCGGGGATTGATTTGAAGACACAAGGACGTATCGGATTACCAGTATATGCTATGGACGACGGTTATGTTTCTCGGGTCGTTGTTTCTCCGTGGGGATTTGGTAGAGCTGTGTATATCAATCACTCGTCGGGTTTAACTACGGTTTACGGACATTTGGACCGGTTTGCGCCTTTTATCGATGAAATTGTTCGCCGTCAGCAGTATGAGCAAGAGGATTTTTCTATCGATTGTGAATTTGCCGAAGGTGAAATCCTTGTTGCACAAGGCGATATAATCGGATATAGCGGAAATTCGGGATCGTCTGGTGGTCCTCATTTACATTTGGATATACGGGATACCGATACGCAAGACCCGATGGATCCTCAGGAATGGTTATCTTCTTTAATCACAGACGATGTAGCTCCCGAAGTTCGTAAACTCGTTTTTTATACGCATGAAGGGGTGATGGGAAATACGGCTCGTCGTACGGAAAGAAAAGCGGTGCGCGCTTCGGCCGGTTCTTACTCGATAGGGGAGTCGGTTCCGGTATGGGGCGATGTATCGTTTGGTATCGAGGCGTATGATCGAATGACGGGTACGACGAATAAATATGGTGTCCATCAAGTCGATTTGTATATCGATGACAGTCTGTTTTTTTCGACATATATCTATCGTTATTCGTTTGACGAGACTCGTTATATTAATAGCTTTGCCGAAGAAGGAGAGATTATGCGCACTTATATTGCACCGGGTAATCGGTTGAAGTCTATTTATAAACAAGTAGAAAATAGAGGAATTCTTCATGTCGATGAGGAGCGAGCCTATCGTTGTCGGTATGTTTTGACCGATTATGACGGGAATAGTTCCTCTGTCGAATTTTCATTGATTGGAAAATTGCAGGAACCTCCACTCCCTAAAAAAGAGGGGATATATTTCTCTTATGCAGTAGATAATCTCTATAAAAAAGACGATTTTGGCATTTTTGTACCGGCCGGAGCTTTGTATGAAAATCTCGATTTTACGAGAAGAAAGATTCCTTCGAAAAAATATTATTCCGATATTCACATCATTGCACCTTCTGTACCCCCTTTGCATAAAGCTGCCGAAATTTCTGTACGGTTGACCGAGGATAAATTGTCAGATAAAAGGCAATATTATTTGGTTCGTTTGGACGATGATAGATCCTATCCGGTTTGCGGGGAGTATGCAAATGGTTGGTATAAGGCTAAAATTACTAAAGATTGCGGTAACTACTTGCTTCATGACCTGCCTATGGCCAAAT
>OLSP01002008.1_pt1 | contig 17272 bp, 4 predicted proteins | sample 1672941 | NCBI WGS metagenome assembly OLSP01 (sample SAMEA3136739, study PRJEB25190) | human gut metagenome | reverse complement strand
GCCTGTACGAGTCGGCAGCGGTGCGCCGGGAGCGGCATGCCGCTCCCCTACAATAAGGGTACGATCGACAGCGCGCCGCAAAAGTCAAAAAGGAGCCGCCCGGTGGGCGGCTCCTCCCCTGCCCGCATCGGCGGACAGGGATTTTTTTGGATCAGTTCTCCGCTGTCAGATAGCGCATCAGAATGACGGCGATCTGGGCGCGGGTCGCGGTCTCCTGCGGGGCGAGGTAGGTCTTGCCGTCGCTCTCGGAGATGCCGTTGATGAGGCCCTGCTCCACTGCCCACGCCATGGCGTCGGCGGCGTAATCGGAGACCTTCTCGGCATCCGGGAAACCGGCGAGCTTGCCCTCGACCTTCTCCGCCTTGGCATAGCGGAAGAGGATCGTCGCGATCTGCTCACGGGTGATCTGGTCGTTCGGGGCGAACGTCGTGGTGTTCACGCCCTTGACGATGCCGTTCTCCGCTGCCCAGATGACAGCGTTCGTGTACCACTGACCGTCCGCCACGTCGGCAAACGGGTTCGTGGCCGTGCTCTCCGGCTCGCCCGCGATGCGATAGAGGATCGTCACGAGCTGGGCGCGGGTCAGGTTGCCGTCGACGTCGAACGCATCGTCCGCGACGCCGTTCATGAAGCCATTCTTCACCATGAAGTCGACGCCGGTATGATACCAGCCATTCTCCTCCACGTCGGTGAAGTTCGTGCTCGGGCAGCCTGCGGTCTTGAGGGCCTCGCGTGCGGCCGCAAGGATCTCGTCGACCTCCTCGGGCGTCTTGGCAGCCTCGATGGCGGCCTTGGCGTCCTCGATGACCTTGGCATAGTCCTCACGGGCGTGGCCGGTCAGAGTCTCACTCTCGTGCAGGAGCTGTGCCAGCTCAAACGTTGCGGTGTACTTCGAAGCGGCGAGAGCAGCCTCTTCGGCAGCCTTGCGGGCCTCTTCGGCGGCCTTGCGCTCCGCCTCCGCCTTTTCGGCAGCGGCCTGAGCCTCGGCCAGATAGTTGATCAGCTCCGCCTTGATCTCGACGACCTTCTGATAGGTCTCGGCCATCTGGCGGGCATACTCGGCAGCCTCAGCGGCAGAGGCGGCAGCCTCGACCTCGGACTTCTTGGCAGCCTCGAGCGCGAGCTCGGCAGCGGCCTTGGCGTCCTCGGCAGCGGCCTTTGCATCCTCGGCAGCCTTCTTGGCAGCCTTGGCTTCCTCAGCGGCCTTCTCAGCGGCAGCCTTGTCCTCGGCGCTGGAGGCGGCGGCCTCCTCGGCCTTCTTCTGCGCCTCTTCGGCCTTGGCCTGCGCGGCCTCGGCGGCAGCCTGGGCAGCCTCGGCAGCGGTCTGAGCCTCCTGCGCCTTCCGCATGCTCTCGGCAGCCTGCGCAGCGCTCTGAGCAGCCTGCGTGGCGCTCTGCGCGGAGCGGCCAGCCTCTTCGGCAGCCTTCAGAGCCTCGGAAACAGCCCTCGCAGCCTCGGCGGCAGCGGCGGCGTTGTTCTCCTCGGCGGCCTTCCGGGCGGCTTCGGCGCCGGTCTTGGCCTCTTCGGCCTTCTTCTGGGCCTCTTCGGCCTTGGCCTGTGCGGCTTCGGCAGCGGCCTGCGCGGTTTCAGCAGCCTTGCGGGCTTCCTCGGCAGCGGCGTTGTTCTCGCCGGCCTTGGCAGCGGCGGCCTCGGCGGCCTCCTGCGCGGCCTTGGCGGCCTCAGCGGCTTCCTCGGCGGCCTTCTGCGCGGCCTCGGCCTCTTCCTGGGCCTGCTTGGCTTCCTCAGCGGCCTTCTGGGCGATTGCCGCAGCCGATGCCGTCAGTTCCTCATACAGCTCCTCGGCAGCGAGCAGCTTTTCATAGTTCTTGACCAGTTCCTTCTGCGTGTCGGTCAGGGCGTCATAGGCGGCGCGGGCAGCCTTGATCGCGTCGCCGCTCTCAAGCGTGACCTCGCCGATGGCGTCGATCAGGTCATCCACAGCCTTTGCGGCAGCGGCGTCGACCAGGGCGGTGTAAGCTTCCTCTGCCGCAGTCAGCTTCTCGTAGTTGTCGACAAGCGCCTTCTTGGCCTCGGGCAGCTTGTCATAGGCGGCGCGGGCAGCGTCGATGGCGTCGCCGCTCTCGAGCGTGACCTCGCCGATGGCGTCGATGAGCTCCTTGACCGCAGCAACAGCGGGGTCGTCCGGGGCCTTGAGCACGTGGATCGTCAGCATGGCCTTCGTGGCGGTGCCTTCGACCTCGCCCTCGAAGTTCACGTCGCCGACATTGGCCAGCTCGGCAGCCGTGATGGCGGGCCAGGTGACCTTGACGGTCTGGTTGTCGAACGCGCCGTTGTTGTAGCCGACCTTCACGGTCTTCGGCAGCGCCGGGACGATACCCTGCATCGTGGTGACCTCAACGGGCTCGACGCTCGTGATGGTGGCCTTGTCCATGTCGCTGCGGACATAGATCGTGCAGGTGGTCATCTTGCCGGTGGAGTTGTTCACGCCGCGGAGCTTGACCTCGCCGTCGGTGGCGATCATGTCAGCCGTCAGGGTCTCCCAGGTGACGGGGACGCTGATGAGCGCGCCGTCCGAGGTGACTGCCGTGACGTTGGAGGGCAGCGTGGGCATGACGCCGGGCTTCGTGGCGAGGAAGACCTCGTTCAGAGAGGCGACGTCAACGGAGGAATAGACCTTGAAGCGATAGATGCCGTTGCCGGCTGCGCCGGAGCGAACGGTAACATACAGGCGCAGGCGGGTGGTGGTAACGCGGTCGAATTCAATGCGGTTGTATTTGTTCTTTGCAATGCTGCTCTCGAACGGGGTGGTGATGTTGACATCCTGCCACGCGCCGTTGGCATCGAGGTACTGCATGCGCAGCTTGGACGGGACCTGCAGGCCGCCGCCGTCGTCATACCAGTAGATGTCCGCGCCGCCGACGGTCACGGCCTCATCCCAGGTATAGCCGACGTAGTGCTCGGAGCCGACACTCTGAGACCAGTTGCCCCAGCCCTTGCCGGTGCCCGCGTTGGAGCTGGTCGGCTCGAAGCTCGGGTTGTTGATGCCGTTCAGGTTCTCCCAGCTGGAGGTGTAGTCACTTTCGACGGAAGCGGCGTCCGGAGCGACGTCCTCGCCGAGGCCGCCCGCAGCGCCCTTCTTCAGGGTGACGGTCAGCTCGCCGGTCGCGCTCAGCTCGCCGTCGCTGACGGTGAAGCGGACGGTGTACTCGCCTTCCACGGTGCCGGAGATGGTCGTGGTGGGCTTGTTGGCGCTGCTCAGCAGGGTCTCAGCGCCCTCGGGGGCGGAGATGACTTCCCAGGCGTAGGACATGTCCTTGTCGTAGGGCAGACCGTCGTCGGTGCAGGTCGCCTTCAGGGTGGTATAGAGGTTACCGGTGAGGGAGGTATCCTCAGCCAGCTTCACGGTCGGGGCCGTGTTCTGCGCGGGGTGATCGCGGTCGCCGCCCTCGTTGAAGAGCTGGATCTCGGTCACGGCAGTGAAGCCCTTGTCCTTGTTGGTGAAGGTGAAGCGGAGCTGATCCGTCTCGACCGGTGCGAAGTACACGGCGTTGTAGTTCGCGCGCGGAGCGGACGGGGTACGGGTCTGCTGCCGGACGGCCTGCCAGGCCTCGCCGTCCCAGTACTCGACTGCGAACTTGGAGGGCTCGGAGTAGCCGTTCGTCTGGCGGTCGTTGTAGAAGTACAGCGTCGCCATGTCCACGGTCTGCTTGGAGGAGAGCTTCAGCGTCAGGCTGTCGCGCTCGTTCACGCTGCCGTAGTTGCCCCAGAACGGCATGTCGACGGTCGTGCCGTCCACAACTGCCTGCGGATCGGGAGCGGTCTCATTGACGGCCTTGGACGTGGAGTCGCTGCCGTCAGCGCGGTGCTTTTCTGCCCAGGACGCGGCGCGGGCCTTGTCCGGGGTGAAGGTGGCGGTGACCTCCGCGCCCTCGGCGAGGTTCGTCATGCCGTGCACGCCGGACTTCTCCAGCATGTTGAGGACCTTCTCCTCGGTGATGGCGGTGTTCATCGCGGTGGGGATGGCAGCGCCGCCGTTATTGGTGACGATCTCGACAGCGCCGTCGGGGAAGGAGATTTCCTTCGTGGCGGAGTCATAGACGACATGGGCCAGATCCTTCAGGGTGAAGGCCAGCGTGCCGTCGATGTACAGGGAGTAGCCCTCAGGGCACTCGTTGTACCAGGTCTTGCCGTCGTCCGGCTTATCCCACACGACCGTCAGGTCATGACCGTGATAGCGGACGTTGTTGACCATGAAGTGGTCATAGGAGAAGTCGATCGGGCTCAGCTCGATCTTTTCATCGGAACGCGGCTGGATACCGGCCATGTCCTCGATGAAGAGGTAGGTGTAGTTGCCGAGGATGTTGTGGTAGATCCAGGAACGATAGTAGTTCTCATAGGTTCTGCCGTCGATGTTGTGGAACTCGTTGTTGTTCGGATAGCGGATGTCGCCTGCATCGGGGTAGACGTTCCATGCCATCCACTCGGCCATCATGGCAAGCATGTCGTCGGTGATGTAGGTCTGCTCCTTGTCATAGGTACGAAGAGCGGACTCATACAGGCGGAGCTGCACGGTAAAGTTGATGTTCGAGAAGTTGTTCGAACCGCTGACCTCCTGGTTGTGGACCTGGTTGGCGGTGTAGAACGGGAAGATCGGGAACTCCTTGCCGTTGGAGAAGGCCTTGAGGGCTTCCTTGTACTTCGTGACGGAAGCGGCATCGTCGGGGACGAGGCCCACGGCAAAGTAGTTGTAGTTGTTGGACTCGGTGTACTTGACGAGGTTGGGCTGGTTAGCGTTATGCTGTGTGCCGGTCGGACGGACGGCATAGGTCTCGAACTTCTGGCACTCCTCGCACCACATGAGCTCGAGGACGTCGGCCTTGATCTTGTCGGCCAGATCACGGTAATACTTGGCCTGCTCGGTGTTGCCCAGCTGCTCATAGAGCTTCGCGGCGGCGTCGGCAGCGGCCCAGACGTAGGCGTTTTCGCCGTGTGCCTTCCAGGTGCCGGTGCCGGGAGCATGCATGGAAATGGTATCGGCGTCGTTGCCGGTCATGTAGTTGTTGCGGTAAGCGATGAGGTCGCGGCCCTCAATGTGGTTGCCGTAGTGCTCCAGCTGGCCGGTAGCATCGTGGCCGAAGTAGTACGCGAGGTTCTCCGCGAGCTCCGCGCCGCCGCCGATGACGTTGAACGCCTCATAGCCGGCCTCAGCCAGATACTGACCATAGTGGTTGTTCCAGTTGTTGCGGTTGCCGGGGTTATCAAGGAAGGCGCTGCTCTGCGAGGAGTTGCCCGCGGACAGCAGCTGGCCATAGGCCAGATACGGAGAGCGGAGCCACTTCGTATCCTGCAGGTGCATCGGCTGCGTCAGGATGATGGCGTTGTTGTAGCCGAGAACGCCCTCGATGGTGACGGGGTACTGATAGTCATAGCCGGGGATGTTGGCATCGAGCGAGTTGAAGCGCTCCAGCCACCAGCGATAGTCGATTGCCTTCTGGACGGCCTTCTTCGGCACGTCGATGTAGGGCAGGTTCTCCGCCCAGTAGAGGTTGTATTCCGCCTTCTGCGCACGGACAGCCTCAAGGTTGCCGAGGCCTGCGAAGCGGAGGTACTGCTCGGTGGACTCCGGAATTTCTTCCGTCGTGAAGGCCATAACGACCTTGAACTCCACGCTGCCGCCCGCGGGGACGGTGACGTCGCGGGACAGCCAGCAATAGTCGTCGGACGAAGCGGCCTCGAAACCGTCGCCGGTCATGCGGGCATAGATGGTGGTAAGGCCTGCAGGGGAAGAGCAGGTGCCGGTCAGCTCTGTCTGCTCTGCACCATTGACCGTGACCTTGCCGGGCTCCGTCGCAAAGGTGGAGTCCGCTGCCACCGTAATTGCCTGATCCTCTGCGGATTTGTTGGTCAGCGTCATCGTCGTAACGGCGACGTTCTCCTGATGGATGAACTTCACGACATCCAGCGTCAGGTTGCTGCCGACAGAGTAGGTGCCAGACCAGTTACTCGGCGCATTGACGCGCTTGCTGGTGTCTTCCTTCGTGGTCAGGCTGCCGTCGGCGTTCGAGAAGAGAACGCGAACCAGATTGCCCCGACCAAGCGGCTGATGATAAGCCGTGTTGCCGCCGAAGCCGATGACGGACGGGCTGCTCGTGTACATATACAGCGCGCGGCCGCGGGTCAGGAAGGTGTTTCCGTCGGCGTTGCCGTTCGAACCGGCGTTGCCGTTGCAGACGCCCTCACGGGCGAGGATGCGGTCCATATAGAAGGAGTCGCCGCCATTGGCGAGATCCTGCTTATAGATCGCCATCATGATGTCCTTTTCGGAATAGGACACACCGAGCTTCGACAGGTCATAGACCTCGTCGAGAAGCTCTGTGTTCTTGAATGTGGGATAGCCGATGTCCAGCGCTGCGGGTGCTTCTGCGGCGGACGCCTTCAGAACGCCAGCCGGGAGCAGCGAGAGTACAACAGCCAGCACAAGCAGTGCAGAAAGCAGCTGTTTCACATGCTTCATGGTTTATTGTTCCTCCCAAGTTCGATTTTCGAGCATATTGTTTGTCTGGGTCCAATTGCCGGGAAATGCTGGGGGGCTCCCCATGCGGCAGGCCGCATGGGGAGCAGGGGGGAAGGATCAGGCGTTCAGATACCGGGCAAGGATCACGGCGATCTGTGCACGGGTCGCGGTGTCCTGCGGCAGCAGCTTGCCGTCAGAGCCGTTGATGAGGCCTCTGGCGACCGCCCAATTCATGGCCTCCAGCGCGTAGCCGGAGATGTCCTTTGCGTCGGGGAAGCTCGTGAGCTTGCCGTCCTCGGTGTTCTCCTCGTGCGCATAGCGGTAGAGGATGACGGCGATCTGCTCGCGGGTGATCGGATCGTTCGGGGCGAACGTCGTTTCGTTCACGCCCTTGACGATGCCGTTCTCGGCGGCCCAGACAATGGCCTTTGTGTACCACTGGCCGTCGGCGACATCCGCGAACGGGATGGCGGCGCTGGTCTCGGGCTCACCGGCGATGCGGTAGAGGATCGTGACGAGCTGGGCGCGCGTCAGGCTGCCTTCGACATCGAACGTGTCGGCGGCAACGCCGTTCATGTAGCCGTTTCTCACCATGAAGTCGATGCCGTCATGATACCAGACGTTCTCCTCGACATCCGTGAACGCTGCGCTCGGGCAGACGGCGTTGTTCAGGGCCTCGCGGGCGGCAGCCAGAGCGGCGTCGACCTCGGCGGGCGTCTTTGCAGCCTCAATGGCGGCAGCGGCGTCGGCAAGAGCCTTGTCATACGCTTCCTTCGCGTGGCCGGTCAGGCCCTCGCCGTTCTGCTGGAGCTGAGCCAGCTCGTAAGCGGCGGCATACTTGGCAGCGGCCAGAGCGGCCTCCTCGGCCTTTCTCTGGGCCTCTTCGGCGGCCTTGCGCTCAGCCTCGGCGCGCTCGGCCTCGGCCTGTGCCTTGGCGAGGTACTCGACGAGCTCGGCCTTGATGCGGACGATCTCTTCATAGGCCTCAGCCATCTTCTTTGCATACTCGGCAGCCTGCGCAGCGGATGCGGCGGCTTCCTTGTTGGACTGCTCGGCAGCCTGCATAGCCAGCTCCGCGGCGGACTTGGCGTCCTCGGCGGACTTGCGGGCATCCTCGGCGGCCTTCTGGGCAGCCTTGGCTTCCTCAGCGGCCTTCTCGGCGGCTTCGCGGTCCTCAGCGGTGGAGGCGGCGGCCTCCTCAGCCTTCTTCCGGGCCTCTTCGGCCTTCTTCTCGGCTTCCTCGGCAGCCTTCTCGGCATCCTCGGCAGCCTTCTGCGCCTTCTGGGCCTTCAGCATGGCCTCGGCGGCGTCGGCAGCGGACTTCGCAGCCGCTTCGGCAGAAGCAGCGGACTTCGCAGCCTCTTCAGCGGACTTGGCAGCCTTCTCGGCGGCCTTTGCGGCAGCCTCGGCGGCCAGCGCGTTGTTCGCGGCAGCGGCGGCAGCGGCGTCCTCGGCAGCCTTCTGGGCAGCCTCGGCACCGGCCTGTGCTTCTTCGGCAGCAGCCTGGGCAGCCTCAGCCTTGGCCTGTGCCTCTTCGGCGGCAGCCTGCGCCTTCTTGGCAGCCTCGCTGTTTTCGCCGGAAGCCTGTGCGGCCTCCTCGGCGGCCTTCTGCGCAGCCTCGGCGGCAGCCTTCGCGGCCTCGGCCTTCTCCTGCGCAGCCTTGGCGTTCTCGAATGCCTTGCGGGCATCCTCGGCGGCCTTCTGCGCAGCCTCGACAGCCGTCAGCAGATCGGTGTAATCCTTCTCGGCCTTGACGAGCTTGTCGTAGTTGCTGACCTCGGGCTGCAGGCGCGTGGGCAGCGCGTCATAGGCAGCGCGGGCAGCGTCGATGGCGTCCTTGCTGTTTTCGTCGACCGTGCCGATGGCATCAATGAGGTCTTCGACTTCCTTCACGGCGGCGGCGTCAGCCAGCGCAGCGTAGGTCTCCTCGGCCTTGGTCAGGGTTTCGTAATTCGTAACGAGCTTCTTCTGCTCGTCGGTCAGCTTGTCATACGCAGCGCGGGCAGCCTCGATGGCGTCCTTGCTGTCGAGCGTGACTTCGCCGATGGCATCGATGCGGGCGATGACGACCTTCACCGCAGTCGGGAGGGTGTCGCCGCCGGCGACCTTGCCATAGACCTTCCACTCCATGATGCCGACGCCGTTATAGTCGTTGGCCTGCTTGTTCAGCTTCACACGGAGGGCGGTGGTGGTAAAGGGATCAAACGTGGTCTTGTTGAACTTGTCCATCTCGCGGCCAAAGCCTTCGCCGTTGGTCACGGGCTTCCAGTTGCCCTCCGCATCCAGATAGTCGAACTCCACGGACTTCGGCACAAGGATGCCGCCGCTGGTGTATTCGCCCTCGGTGCCGTCGTACCACAGATAGAGGTCGGTGGAGTCGATGATGACTTCGCTGCCCCAGGTGTAGGTCACGGTCTCATAGGAAGACGTGTTGCCCCAGGTGCCGTAGCGCGGCTTGGAAGGATCATAGGAATTGGAACGGACGATGCCGTCGTTCACGGCGGACACGGACTCCCAGCTGGAGCAGAAGCTCGTGGTAACGGAAGCGGAGTAGGCGAGGTTGCCGTCCGCGCTTTCGAGACCGGCGATAACCGCATTCAGCTCCGCCGCTGCGGCATCAACCTGCTCCTGCGTGGCGGCCGTATCGCTCAGAACGGCCTGTGCCTTCGCAATGGCCAGATCCAGCAGATACTTGCTGCCTTCGACAAAGAGGTTCGTGTTGATGCCCTTCGCATTCGCGATTGCGCTCTTCAGAGCGGAGCGATCGACGAATTCACCGTAGCCGTAGACCTTCCACTCGATGACGCCGATACCGAGCGTCTTCGGGTTCATGGTCATGCGGAGCTTCGTGGTGGTGATGGGATCAAAGCTCGTGGTGTTGTACTGGTTCAGCTCAATGCCGAGGCCGCTGACATTCGGGACCTCGTTCCACTGACCGTCCTCTGCCAGATACTCCAGCTTCGCATCCTTCGGCGCAAAGTTGCCGTCGGTAAAGTAGTAGGCATCCGCGCCGTCGATGGTGACGGGCACATCCCAGGTGTACATGACCCATGCAGCGTCGCCCTGCGCGCCCTGCCAGTTGTGCCAGACGCCGTGGCTCGTATCACGGGAGCTGCTCGGGTCGAAGCCGTCGTTCAGGCCGGCAACGCCGCCGAGATCGGACGGGGTGTTGATGATGGCGGTCGGAGTTGCGAACAGAGCAACGTTCTTGCGGTCGCCCTTCACAACGATGACCTTGACGGCCACGCGGGTCGTCTGGGTACGGAGCGTGCCGTAGGCCTCGAACTCACCGGCCTGTGCATACTTGTCTTCGGAGATCTCGTCCCAATCGACTGCGCCGCCGGAGTAGGTGCCGTCGTCACGGACAGCGACCACGCCGTTCGGCAGCGTCGGGGCGACGCCGACCTGCGTGATGACGGTCTTCACGCGCTGGATGCCGTCGGCAGCATCCGTCATGGTGACGGTGACTTCCGTGGAGGAGGTCTTGTCCTCGTCGGTGACAGTCAGGCGGACAACATACTCGCCGCCCTTGTCGACGCGGAGCTTGGCTTCCTTCTCGTTCGGATTGCCGATCATGGCATTGCCGCCCTCGGGCTGACTGACCAGCTCCCAGTGGAAGCGCGGGACGCCCTGATACAGCGGGTCGACCGTGGCTTCGGCCTTGAGATCGGCAACGGTCGGATTGCCGACAACGGGCGTGCCGGTCGCGGAATCGATCGTCGGGGCCAGACGCTCGGGCGCTTCGCCGACAACGAGAGTCTTTTCGACCTTCGTGGACTTCTCACCGTCGCTGACGGTCAGGGAGATGACATACTCGCCTGCCTCGCTGACGTTGAACTGCGTTGTCGGAGCGGCGTCGCTGCTCAGGAACGCGCTTGCGCCCTCGCCTGCGAGGCTCTCAAAGGCCCACAGATAGGTCAGGCTGTCGCCGGGATAGCCGTCGTCGGAGGCAACGGCCGTCAGGGTGTAGGTCACGATGGCCTGCAGATCGTCGCTGGAGACCTTAATAGCGGCCTGCGGAGCGGCATTCTCGCCGTTCGGATCGGCCGTGATGGTCACGACATTGGTCTCACCGGCGGGCATGGTGATGGTCGCGTTGGCCTCATTGTTCTTCACATAGACCTGGCTGACCTTTTCGCCGTTGACATTGATGGCATAGAAGCCATCCTTCAGGCCTGCACCGCTCAGAGCAATGTGGGAAACATGGCTTGCCGCAGTGTAGCCCTTGACGTTCAGCTCGATGGAGCTGCCGTCCATAGCGAACTTTGCGCTGGTGATGGTGTCCTGCGTCGTTTCGACGTAGATCTTCTGGTCGAGGATGTTGACGCGCTTGCCGAAGCCGTCAGTCGGGACGACCGTGTAGGAGGTCTCGTCTGCGGTGACGTTCGCGCCGTAGCCATACAGGCCGAAGATCGGATCGTTCACGACGTCTGCGCTGATGCGCAGCAGGGAGCCGTACAGGCCCTCGTCGCTTTCGCCGGAGAAGTCCTGCCAGCCGTTGTTCATGACGCGGGTGCCGCCGTCGTTGACATTCATCGCGCCGTAGCCGCCCTTATACATGTTGTAGCGCCAGGAAACGTTGCCGACATACTTGTCGGAGATCTGGCCCATGTTGATGGCGTTGAAGTTGGAGATCTTGGCCGCGTAGTTCACGCGGGCAGCCCATGCGGTGGTATCGCCGTCCTCGAGCTCCTCGTAGCGCATCCAATCGTCCATGATGGAGCCTGCAAGGGAGGCGGTGTACTGGAAGTTCCACCAGCTCTCGCCGCCGATGAAGACCGGGTCGGCGTACTGGTACCAGGTGGGCTGGATGCCGCGCATCGCGCGGGTCTTGTGGTTGGCCATGCTCATGGCACTGTAGGCGTTCTTGGCGGCGTCGCTGTCCGGCCAGTACTTCGTCAGGGCCTGGATGGCGGCGAAGGCGCCCTCTTCACCGGTGTTGTCGTAGGCAAACTCGGAGCCGTACGGATAGGTGGCGTTGATGCAATTGTTCGCCTTGTACCATGCAAACCGCTCCTGCAGGTTAAAGGCCTCCTCGTCCATACCCTCGGCATAGAGCGCCTCGATCATGTCGGGGATCTGCTGCTCGCCGTAGAAGCCGATGGCGCCGGTGCCGACGCGGTTTGAGTAGATGCCGTAGGCCTTTTCCAGATACCACGCTGCGGGCTCACGGTACTCGATGAGATCCGGATAAGCCTTGACGATGCGGTACATGTTGAAGAAGCCGGTGGCCTCCATCACTTCGGAGAACGTACGGGTGTACGGGCCGCTGGAGGTGCTGTAGGCGCCGGAAGCGGACAGGTAGTTCGCAACGATGAAGTTATCCTGGGTGTTCTTCATGTAGGTGTTCCACATGAAGTCGATCAGGTAGGTCTCGATGGACTTGACCTGCTCGGCATCCGGGTTCAGATAGTTCTTCATGGCGATGAAGTTGATGTTGTCATGGCTCCAGTCATCGCCCCAGTGGTTGCGCTGGTTGGAATCTCTGCCGCTGGCAAAGTACCAGTCGCTGTAGATGCCGTAGGTCGCGCTGTCAGGGTTCTTGTCCTGCGTCTCATTGACCATGAAGTCGGCATGCGTGTCGGATGCCTGATCCAGCTCGGTCAGAACATTGAACTCGAACTGCGTGAACTTGCTGACCCATTCGTCGCCGACCTTCAGCTTGTACTCGACGCGAACGCTGTTGTTGCCGATGCAGCCGAAGTGCAGGTCGTAGATGTGGTGCTGCTCGCCGTCGACGGTCTTCGTCTCGACAAAGCTCACGGATTCCTCATAGCCCTCGTTGCCGTCATGCAGGCCGCGGCCGGTACGGCTGTTGTTGACCATACCGGAACGGTGCTCCGGCGTATGCGCTTCGTCGAACGGATCGTTCTCGTGCACGCACTGGATGTCGACGGAGTCGACCTTGATGAGGCTGTCATCATAGTGCAGGTCGAGTCGCGTGTCCATGTTCAGAGCCGTCTGGAAGCCCGGGACCGCGATGGCGTCGATGAGGCCGTTCTGATAGAGGATAGAGCGCATGTTCGTCTCGCGCTGCTCGATGGAGTCAGAGGCGTTGTTCGGGCTCTCGGCGCTCTCCTGCGGGGTGTTGTCGCCCGCGCGGACAGCGGAGAACTTGAACTGGTAGGTCTGGCTCTCACCCGGCTCGAGGATGAGGCTGGTCGCATCTTCAAAGTAGCTGCGGCCGGTCTTGTGGATATCCTTGGAGTGGATGTAGTAAACGCTCAGGCCCGGCTGCCATCCGCCGGAGTCGCCCGTCCAGTTGGAGAACGTGCTGCCGGTACGGTTGTCGCTGACGCCGTTGTTGCTGCCGATCCAGTTATCCACATACTCGATGCGGGCACCGGAGGTGGCGACCGGCGTGAAGAGGATGTAGTTGCCTTCGCCGCTGCAGCGGATCGCATAGGCATAGCCGCTGTCCGCGCCTGCAAAGGTATGGGCCGTGACGCGCTCGGAGTAGACGCTGTTCTGGTTCGTGTACTTGTTGTTCCACGGCATCGGCAGGCCGACGTCGCCGAATTCCAGATACGCATCACTCTTGTTCTTCAGGGTGATGGTCCACAGCAGGGAGCCATCCTCGGTATCCATATCATAGGTGGACTTCACATCGAAGCCCTTCATGGTACGGTCCGTCGTGGAGCTCAGGTCCTGGCCGATGAAGTTGACCTCGACCTTCTTGTCGCTGACAACGGTCTTCTCGATATAGGGGTTATCGGAAGCGATGTTGGATGCGGTGGTCGAGCCGCCGGCTGCGAGGGTCTTGTTCGTGTCGACCTCGACAAAGCCGGTGTTGTCGGCGGGGAAGCTGCCGTCCGCGCTGGAGCGGACGGAGAAGATCATTTCGCCCATCCACTGATGCTGCACACCGTTCTGGGGACGGGTGTCATTGGGGAGGACGAAGTTGATCTCACGATTGCTTCGATTTCTGGGATTATTCACGATGTTGAGCGTAGAAATCTGTCCGAGATCACCGACAGAGATCTTCAGACTGTCATTTGCAATTTCGTTCGCTGCAGCCTTCGCCGTCACGCCGAGGCCCGGCAGGATGCCGGAGAACAGGGACGCGACCATGACGATGGTCAGCACGATCGAGATCACACGTCTGGGCAGGTGGTTCACTCTTTGCATGAAATGTTCTCTCCTTTCAGATTCTATAGTCCTTTCGAGTTCCGTCGAAAATGCTAAACGTTTAACATTTGCGGTGAAAAAATATCGCCCAACAGGGCAGCTGGTATCCTGCGTGGATTCCGATCCAGGAATGACCCGTTCCAGCTTGTAACAGCTTTGTCAGCGCACGCTTTCCCTCCTTCCGCAGGCATTTTTGTACGATATTACCATACAAACCGCCTGATAAAGCCGAGCTGCTGGCCAAACGGTGTGCGAAGCCTTGGCGCGGGCATTCCTTGCCCTGCACGCAATGACGAGAGAGCCTCGTTGCTGATGACATCTAGCAGGATACTTCGCCGCAGTCGGAAAACACTTCCCACTGCTAAACGTTTAACAAACTATGTTTGAACTATACCACGTTTGAATCCGCTTGTAAATCCGCAAAATAATTTTTGGAGCTTTCCATAAAATCGTACCGATTGATTTGTGCGAATTGCTGAATCAGCCTGCTGCAGAAGTCATATTTCTCCTTCCACCTTCACAAAAATTGGCCCGGTCTGCAGCAGAATTCCGCAGTCCGGGCCGATATGGATATCTTATAACATGACTACAAATTCAGGCCGTTTCGTGTTCCGTAACAGGCATTTCATGCTCCGCATCCGCACAGCGGCGCACGCAGGCGGCATACGTCAGCGGGAACGTGCCCTGCAGCACATGGTGCTGCACGACCTTCCAGCCGTGTCTGCGCAGATACTGCAGAAACTCCGCAGGCGACCACTTCCAGCGCAGCGGGAACCCGGCACGGCGCATCAGCCAGAGGCGCAGCCTTGCAAGCCTGCCCTCCCCCGCATGCGTAAACGTCGGTACGATGAGCAGGCCGCCCGGTGCGAGCACGCGCGCAGCCTCATCGAGCGCCTTGTCTGGCTCCGGCAGCAGGTGGAGCACATTGGCAGCGATGACGACCTCGAAGCTGCCGTCGGCATAGGGCAGATAGCGCATGTCCTGAACAGAAAAGTGCAGCTTGCGGGAATGGGAATGGCTTCGTGCCACGTCGATCATCCCGGCAGAGGCATCCGTCGCCTCGATAGAGGCCGCCTCGTGCACGATCCCGTGCGCGATCACGCCCGTCCCTGTTGCCAGCTCCAGCACGGTGCGGTCACGGACGGCCGGACGGATCCACTCGAGCATCTGCGCATAGGCCTCCTGATCCGCGCGCACGAAGTGCGAATACCGCCGCGCATGGCGGTCCCAGAAGCTTTGTTTCTCCATGCGTTTTCCCTCTTTCGGTTAGTTGTTTCTAACTAAAGTTTACTCCGCAGCGGGCAAAATGTCAAGCCCCATCTTGTGTTTTGCAGGAAAAACCGTTCAGGTGCAGCACCGCGCCTTCCTGCGGGAAGCGGACAGCCGGGCCCGGCGCTGCACTTGCGATACGAACGGGACGGCGTTAAAATGGTGCCGGCCCCCGAATTGTCATTGCGAGGGCGCTTTGCGCCCGTGGCAATCTCGGGAAGGCACTGCCGTCCCGTACCGGCTGCCGATAAACGGTATGCACCGAAGTATGGAGTGTAGCGGCGCTCACTGCGCAAGACCGCCGGGCGAGAGAAGAATGTAGCGGCGCTCACTGAGCGCCTTGCAGACTGGCAAGTTATAGGGCGGCATCGCCGAACGCACACGCCTTGTAGGGGAGCGGCATGCCGGGCCCGGCACTGCACCTGCGAAATAAACAGGCTATCGTTAAAATGGTGAAAATCAAAGGTTTGTCATTGCGAGGAGGCCAAAGGCCGACGTCACAATCTCGCAGTACAATGCCGGATAACAGGGGAGTTCCGGCGAAAACGTAAGCGCCTTCCCGAGATTGCCACGTCGCTTCGCTCCTCGCAATGACACATCAGGGTAATGCGGCGGTGCACCAGCACTCTCCTGCCGTTGAATACTCCCGTACAAGGCGCTCAATACCCGCAAGGGGCACGCCGCATCCGTAAGGCGGCAGAGCCGCCAACGGCTGCGCAGTGAGCGCCGCTACAGACGCAATTGGTTTTTACGTTTTTTCGATGCCCTGTACGAACTGTCACTGCCTTCCCGAGATTGCCACGGGCGCGAAGCGCCCTCGCAATGACAATTCCGGGAGCCTGCAATTCCAATTCCTAACTTCTCATTTCTAATTCCCAACTATTATAAAAAGGAGCGATTATCCATGTCTGACATGTCTGAATTCTGCACCGAGCTGATGCACTGGCTGGACGGCGGGCGCTCGCCGTGGCATACCGTCGCCATGGCGGAGCAGGCCCTCACCGCGCAGGGCTTCACCCCGCTGGAGCTGGGCGCGCCGTTTGCCGTGAAGCGCGGCGGCCGCTACTTTGTGAGCAGCGGCACGTTCCTCGCCGCCATCACCGTCGGCGCGCGCGATGTGTTCCGCATCGCCGCCTCGCATACGGACTGGCCCTGCATGCGCATCAAGCCGCAGCCGGAGCTCGTTTCCGGCGGCTGCTGCCGTCTGAGCGTTGAGCCCTACGGCGGCGCGATCCTGAACACCTGGCTCGACCGCCCGCTCGGCCTTGCCGGTGTGGCCCTCGTCCGGACGGACGACCCCATGCGTCCGGCGCGCCGCCTTGTCGCATGGGACGAGCCGCTGGCCATCATCCCGAACGTCGCCATCCACCTCAACCGCGAGGTGAACAAGGGCGTTCCCACGAAGCCGAACGTCGACATGCTGCCGCTGTGCCGGACGGTGCAGGACGCATGGGAGAAAAAGGGCTATCTCGTGGGCAAGCTGGCCGAGCGCCTCGGTGCAGCGGCGGAGGACATTCTGTCCTTTGAGCTGTGCGCCTACTGCCACGAGCCTGCGCAGCTCGTCGGCTTTGAGCAGGACCTGCTCTCCTCGGCCCGGCTGGACAACCTGACGTCCGTCCACGCCTGCCTGCGCGGCCTGCTGGACGCCGTCGGCGACACGATCAACCTCGCCGTGCTCTATGACAACGAGGAGATCGGCAGCAACACCCGCCGCGGCGCGGACAGCAGCACGCTGACGGTCATTCTCGAAAAGCTGGCCGGCGCCCTCGGCCTGAGCCGCGCGCAATATCTCGATGCCTGCGTAAACGGCATGCTGCTCTCGTGCGACGCCGCGCACGCCGTGCACCCGAACCACCCGGAGCTGGCCGACGTGACGTGCGGCGCGCTGCTCGGACGCGGCGTTGCCCTGAAGCGCAGCCCGCGCTATTCCTCGGACGCCGACACCTGCGCCGTGATCTCCGGCCTGTGCGATGCGGCGGGCATTCCGCTGCAGACCTACATGAACCGCGCCGATCTGCCCGGCGGCAGCACGGTCGGCTCGATGGCCTCGTCGCTGCTGGCCATGCCCGCAGCCGATATCGGCGTGCCGCTCCTCGCGATGCACTCCGCCCGCGAGCTGATGGCCGCCGCCGATCAGGATGCGTTCGTCCGCCTGTGCACGGCGTTCTATTCCGCAAAATAAGGCAGAGACCAGACACCGCCCGATGGGATGACCCCACCGGGCGGTTTTTCAGGTTTGTCATTGCGCCCCTCCGGATGCAGCAGGGTTCCCTGACTTGTCATTGCGAGCCTTGCGCAGCAAGGCGTGGCAATCTCGCAGTACCCGGTTGGATTATGGGGAAGCTATCGGCGAAATCGCAACTGCCTTCCCGAGATTGCACCCCAAGGGCACTTCCTCGC
>OLSP01002002.1_pt1 | contig 17313 bp, 13 predicted proteins | sample 1672941 | NCBI WGS metagenome assembly OLSP01 (sample SAMEA3136739, study PRJEB25190) | human gut metagenome | reverse complement strand
TGCACCCGCTGGACCTGCTGGTGGGCCTGTGCTGCTGCGGCGGCCTGCGGCTGGCAATGAAGAAATTGGCGTGGAAGGCTGCATTAAGCGAGGAATCCCGGAAGAAGTGGCAATTAAAATATTTGATGATATGACCGATTTTGCGAAATATGCGTTTAACAAATCGCATGCGGCGGCTTACGCTGTCGTTTCATATCAGACAGCGTATCTAAAATGTCATTATCCGGTTGATTTTATGGCGGCGTTGATGACTTCTTTTATGGAGCATACCGGGAAAATTACGGAGTACATTATGAACTGCCGTAAAATGGGAATTGAAATTCTGCCACCGGATATCAACGAGGGAGAGTATCGTTTTACGCCGTATGAAGGAAATATCCGCTATGGACTTGCTGCTATCAAGGGAGTCGGCAGACCGGTTATTGATGAAATTGTCGCAGAGCGCAAGCTTGGCGGCAGATACCGCTCATTGAAGGATTTCTGCATGCGCTTGTCCGGAAAATCGGTGAATAAACGAACCGTCGAAAGTTTTATTAAGTCGGGTGCGCTTGACAGCCTGCCGGGTACCAGAAAGCAGAAAATGTATTCTTACATCAGCATTATGGATGGTGTAAATCAGGAGAAGAAAGGAACGCTTTCAGGTCAGATGTCCTTGTTTGATTTTGCCAGTCCGGAGGAACAAAAAGAGTTAGAAGTAAAAATGCCGGATGTAGGTGAATACGAAAAAGAAGAAATTTTAGGTTTTGAAAAAGAAGTGCTAGGTGTGTATATCAGTGGCCATCCGCTGGAAGAATATGTGGCAACATTAGAGAAAAATATTACACGTACGACGGCTGACTTTGAAGTGGTTGACGGCGAGACGGAGCCGAAAGTGAAAGACCAGGAGAGAGCGGTTATCGGCGGTATGATTACCGGACGAACGGTAAAAGCAACCCGTACGAATAACATGATGGCATTTCTTACGGTAGAAGATTTGTACGGAACGGTAGAAGTCATTGTCTTTCCACGCGATTATGAAAAATACCGCACACTTTTAGAGGAAGATGCAAAAGTATTTATTCAAGGCCGTGTGACTGTTGAAGAGGACAAGCCTGCGAAACTTATTTGCTCCGGTGTTGTGCCATTTGATGCCGTGGAAAAAGAACTGTGGATTCAATTTCTAACACGTGCGGATTATGAAGAAGCAGAGCAGACTTTATTTGCCATTCTTGGGAATTACGATGGCATAGAAAACGTTTATATTTATTTGTCGAAAGACCGTGCGAGAAAACTTTTGCCAAAAAGCCGGTGCACGAAAGTATGCAAAGAATTGCTGTCGGAATTGTATACTAAATTTGGCGAGGATAATGTGAAAGTCACGGAAAAGAGTATTGAAAAAAAATTCCGGGCATAGTAAAATATACATGTATGAGAATGATAAATGAAACAGATAAAACATATAATTGGAGGAAATCGGATTATGGCGAAAAAGGTAACGACAATTGGTGTATTAACAAGTGGTGGCGATGCGCCGGGAATGAATGCTGCGATTCGTGCAGTAGTCAGAGCCGGTATTTCCAGTGGTCTGAAAGTAAAGGGTGTCCGTCGTGGATATGCAGGACTTTTGGAAGGGGATATTATTGACATGGACACGATGAGCGTTACTGATATTGTTCAGCGTGGCGGCACAATTTTATTTACTTCCCGCTGTAAAGAGATGATGACACCGGAAGGCCAGCAGAAAGCTGCTGACATCTGCCGCGAACATGGCATTGATGGTATGGTTGTAATCGGTGGTGACGGTTCTTTCCGTGGAGCACAGAAACTTTCCGCAAATGGAATTAACACAATTGGTATCCCGGGAACTATTGACCTGGATATTGCCTGCACCGAATACACGATTGGATTTGATACTGCCTGCAACACGGCAATGGAAGCCATTGATAAGGTTCGTGATACTTCCGCTTCCCATGAGCGATGCAGTATCATTGAGGTAATGGGAAGAACGGCCGGACACATTGCATTATGGTGTGGTATTTCCAACGGTTCCGAGTATGTTTTGATTCCGGAGCGTGCTGAGGAAAACGATGAAGAGGAAATTATTAGAAAGATTATCTCAAAGCGTCGTATCGGAAAGAAACATCATATTATTGTAAATGCAGAAGGTGTTGGTCATTCTCATGAAATGGCAAAACGAATTGAAGCTGCAACCGGCATTGAGACGCGTGCAACGGTGATTGGGCATATCCAGCGTGGCGGAAATCCTTCTTGTCGTGACCGTGTATACGCATCAGCAATGGGAGCAAGAGCGGTTGATCTTTTATTGAAAGGTCAAACAAATCGTGTAGTTGCATATAAAAATGGCGAATTTACTGATTTTGATATTGACTATGCATTGCAGATGACAAAAGATATTGACGAGCACTTGTATAGTATGACAAAACGCCTTTCACGATAATTGATATGGTATAGAAAAAGAACTCATAGACCATCTGGTTTATGAGTTCTTTGTGTTATGATGAATTTTTATTCTTCTTCCATGTCATCCGGAACTAATGTATCGTCTGCTTCTTCTGATTCTTCATCCGGTGAGAGTGTCACGTAGTCGCGGTCGTCATCGTCCTCATCATAAAGGTCATTGTCAAAATCGTCGTCATCGTAATCATCCAGATAATCTTTCATCAGAACATTTTTCAAGAAATACAATATACCACCTACTGCTGCTGCAACTGCAGCCAGACCAAGGAGGAATTTTACAAATTTTTTCATTTTAATATCCTTCCTTTCTTACGCATTTATTATATCCATTGCGCTAGTATTTATCCTTATTTTACGTGATAGAAGAAAAAAAGTAAAGAGTTTTTGGTGAAAGTGTATGTATTTATTTGACAAACGTTTTTTTTTGGGTCATAATAGCAATTGTAAAGAATTAATAAAACATGTATAATATTTTACATATTATGATACAATGTTTTATCAGAAGTAATGGAGGGATTCAGATGACTACGAATAAGGCAAACAAAGTATCAAAAACAACAACAGCAAAAACTGCTGTAAAACCGGCAGTAAAAACAACAGCAGCTCCTGCAAAAGAAGAGCCGAAAAAAGAGGCAGTAAAGCCGGTTGCTGAGGAAGAAAAACCAGTAGCAAAAACAACGGCTGCAAAGACGTCTAGAAAGACAACAAGAAAACCGAGAAAAACAAGTAAAGCTACGATTCGCAAGACAGCAGCTACTGTTGACTCAGAAGTTTTTGTTCAGATTTACGGACAGGAATTTTCCCAGCAGGAAATTATGGAAAAAGTTGTGGCAGCATGGGAAGCAGAAGGAAAGAAAATTACATCTATTAAAAGAGCAAAATTGTATGTAAAACCGGAAGAAGGAAAAGCTTATTATGTAGTAAATGAAGGCTTGAAAAACGGTTCTACAGGTGCTGTAGATTTATAAAGATTACAAAAAGGAATCCAACGGGTTACGAGACGGAATAACGCTTCGCGTTATAGTCTCATACCCCGTTGGATTTTTTTGTTTCATAGTGGCAATAGGGGGAATGGAATACTTGCCACAAGTAATTTTTGTAAAAATATACATTACCGAATGAAGAGTGGATGGTCTGCACCTAATTGGGAGCGGGAAAATGTAAGTTTGTATCAATGTGTATTGCAAATTTATTTGGATTCCAGTAATTTAGAAGAAATGCTTAGTGGATTGTGGGTTTTGAGTACGTCAGTAGGCGGCACTGGTAGTTTCAGTGCCCCTACTGTTACGCACTCAATGAGTGAAAGCGCCCACAAGACGCAAAGCATTTCTTCTAAATTACGGAAAACAAAAAAAGTACCAACACCCACTTGACACAAACTTACACTCTCCCGCGCTTGCATTAGCAGGCGTTTTCGTGTAAAATGTCAATGACATAACTACAGACAGGAGGCATAAAAATGTTTAAAGTAAATGATAACTATTTAAAACTGCCGGGCAGTTATCTTTTTTCTACGATTGGAAAAAAAGTAGCCGCTTACAAAGAAGCGAATCCCGACAAAGAAGTCATTAGTTTAGGAATCGGCGATGTAACACAGCCTTTGGCACCGGCGGTAATCGATGCTCTTCATAGTGCGGTAGATGAGATGAGCAAAGCAGAAACATTCCACGGCTATGCACCGGATCTTGGATATGAATTTTTACGCCGTGCGATTGCGGATAATGATTACAAATCCCGCGGTGTTGACATTGCACTCGATGAAATTTTTGTCAGCGATGGTGCAAAAAGTGATTCCGGAAACATTGTTGATATATTTTCTCAGGACAATGTAATTGCCGTTACAGACCCGGTTTATCCGGTTTACGTTGACAGTAATGCAATGTCCGGAAAGACCGGAGAATATCTGAAAGATAAAGAGTGCTGGTCAAATGTAATTTATATGCCATGTACGGCAGAAAATAATTTTGTGCCGGAACTTCCGGAGAAGACACCGGATATTATTTATATCTGCTGCCCAAACAACCCAACCGGTACGACGCTGACAAAAGAGCAGCTTCAGATGTGGGTTGATTATGCAAACGAAAAGAAAGCAGTTATCATTTATGACGCTGCCTATGAAGCATACATTTCTGAAACGGATGTGCCACACAGCATTTATGAGTGTGACGGCGCAAAAACCTGTGCGATTGAGATGAGAAGTTTCTCAAAAAATGCCGGATTTACCGGAACCCGTCTTGGATTTACAATTGTGCCAAAACAGCTTGTTGACAGCAATGGAACGATGCTTAACAGCCTTTGGGCAAGACGCCATGGAACAAAATTCAATGGTGCGCCATACATCATTCAGCGTGCCGGCGAAGCAGTGTACAGTGAAGCAGGCAAAGCACAGACAAAAGAGCAGATTGCTTATTATATGAACAATGCGAAAGAAATCAGAAACGCACTTTCCGGTATGGGATATACTGTATTTGGCGGTGTAAATGCCCCATATATCTGGCTTCAGACACCGGATGGCATGAAATCATGGGATTTCTTTGATGTGCTGTTGGAGAAAGCAAATGTAGTAGGAACACCTGGTTCCGGATTCGGACCAAGTGGAGAAGGATATTTCAGACTGACTGCTTTTGGTTCAGCTGAAAATACGAAAAAAGCATTGGAGCGAATTAAAGCTTTGTAAAAAACAGACCGGGGAAAGGAAGATAGGTGATACGATGAAACAATCCATTCGTTTGGCACTGGTTAGTGCCCTTGCATTAGTTTTGTGCCTTGTGCCGGGAAAATATACGTTTGCCGATTCAGTGTCGGTAAAACCATTTCTCGCATTTGGTGCAGATTTATCAACGAAAGAAAAAGCGCAGGTAATGAAGCAGTTTGGAATTACAAATGAAGAACTCGCAGATTATCAGACAATCACAGTGACAAACAAGGAAGAGCATCAGTATCTGGATGAATATCTTGCTTCCAAAGTAATTGGAACGAGAGCGTTATCGTCGGTTATGATTGAAGAGGCAGATGCCGGCAGCGGAATCGAGGTAGAGACACATAATATTTCTTTCTGCAGCAAGGAAATGTATACGAATGCCCTTGTGACCGCCGGAATTTCGGATGCCAAAGTGACGGTTGCCGGACCATTTCCGATTTCCGGTACAGCTGCTTTGGTTGGTGCGATGAAGGCTTACGGTGAAATGACCGGCGAAGGAGTCGATGAGGCGAGTTCCGATGCAGCGACCAATGAGCTGGTAGCAACGAGTGAGCTGGCAAACGACATCGGTAAGGAAAAGGCTGCTCAGTTTGTGGCACTTTTGAAAGACAAAGTAGTCAGTGGCGATTTGACATCAGAAGATGAAATAAAAGACGCAATTAATGAAGCTGAAAAAGAATTGAATGTTTCCATTGATGATGAGATGAAAACCAAGATGGTTTCATTGATGAAAAAGATTGGCGGACTGGATTTAGACCTTGGTAAAATTCAGAATCAGGCGCAGAATGTCTATGATAAAATCAAGGACATGGGAATTGATTTGGATGATGCCAAAGGAATCTGGGCGAAAATCTGTGATTTCTTTGTCATGCTAGGAAATGCAATTGCGGACTTCTTCTCGAATTTGTTCTAAGTAAAATCAGGAAAAATTTAAAACTGTAATATGAAAAACTGCTGTCTTAGAAAAATACTATGGCAGCAGTTTTTTTGCCGTCAGGAATAGAAACATTAGTAATTTGGGTATGCTAACAAGAAAACAAGTACTGGAGGCATTGCTTTGGAAAAGGAAAAAGAGGAGTTTAAGCCATTTGTTCCGGCGGAAAAAGAGATGAAAGAATTTAGCATAACCGCTGTGATTGTCGGTGTTTTGTTAGCTGTTGTTTTTGGTGCGGCAAATGCATACCTTGGACTTCGCGTGGGAATGACGGTGTCAGCGTCAATTCCGGCGGCGGTTGTATCAATGGGGATTCTGCGCGGTTTGCTGCGCCGCAATTCTATCTTAGAAAGTAATCTGGTGCAGACAATTGGCTCGGCAGGAGAGTCATTAGCGGCAGGTGCCATTTTTACGATGCCTGCGTTATTTTTGTGGGCAGAAGAAGGAAAGGCGGAGACGCCGGATTTGTTTACCATCACAGCACTTGCTTTGTGTGGAGGCGTTCTTGGCGTGCTTTTTATGGTTCCGCTGCGCAAAGCATTAATTGTAAAAGAACATGGGGTGCTTCCATATCCGGAAGGAACGGCGTGTGCGGATGTGCTGCTAGCCGGTGAAGAGGGTGGAAGCGGCGCAAAAACTGTTTTCTTTGGCATGGGTATTGCTGCTCTGGTTAAGTATATTGTCGATGGGATGAAGGTAATTCCGGGAGCGGTTATGGTGCCCGTTAATTCCTTAAAAACATTGTTTTCCGTACAGGTATATCCCGCACTTATAGGAGTGGGATATATTTGTGGAATCCGAATTGCCTCGTATATGTTTGCGGGAGCGGTTCTTGGCTGGTTTGTTTTGATTCCGGCAATTGTGTCTTTTGGCGGTGAAAGTATTTTGTATCCCGGTACGGTGCCAATCGCCACTCTTTATAACGAGGGCGGGGCAAGTGCTATCTGGAGCTCTTATATCCGATATATTGGAGCGGGAGCTGTGGCGGCAGGAGGCATGATCAGTCTGGTGAAAACTCTGCCACTTTTATTTTCCACTTTTTATGAAGCAGTGAAGGCAGCACGGAGTGGAAAAGAAAAAAGCGAAAAGCGCACGGAGAGAGATTTAGATATTCGGGTTGTCATTGGAGGAATTGTTCTATTTGCTTTACTCATCTGGCTCGTTCCGGCACTTCCGATTTCGTTTTCCGGGGCATGGCTTGTCATTTTATTTGGCTTTTTCTTTGCAACCGTATCTTCGCGCATGGTCGGACTGGTGGGCAGCAGCAACAATCCGGTTTCCGGTATGACGATTGCCACTTTATTACTTGTGACGGCATGGTTAAAGGCGACAAATACCATCGGTATGCCGGGGATGATAGCAGCAATTTCGATTGCCTCGGTAATCTGCATTGTGGCGGCACTTGCCGGTGATACTTCGCAGGATTTAAAAACAGGTTTTTTACTGGGGGCAACGCCGAGACGCCAGCAGATCGGCGAACTGATTGGTGTGGCGGTGTCGGCAGTTACAATTGGCGGTGTAATGATGCTTTTAAATCATGCGTGGCAGTTTGGCAGTGAGGCGTTAGCGGCACCGCAGGCAACTCTTATGAAAATGATTACCGAGGGTGTCATGGAGGGAAATCTTCCGTGGACACTGATTTTTATTGGCGTTTTTATCGGCGTGGCGGTTGAAATTATGGGCGTTCCGGTTCTTCCGGTGGCAATTGGACTGTATCTGCCGTTTGAATTATCGGCTTCGATTTTGGTGGGAGGAATTTTGAGTTATGTTTCATCTGGGAAAAAGAAAGATGCCGAAGGAGGAATTTTATTTTGCTCCGGTCTGATTGCGGGAGAGGGGCTGATGGGAATTGTTCTTGCTCTTTTGGCGGTCTTTGGAAAAAGTGATAAAATTGATTTGTCGCATTGGATGGATACCGGAATTTTCGGTGCCGCGGCACTTGTGTTTGTGCTTGCTGCCTGTATCCTGATTTCTGCAAGAGAAAAGAAAAAGCCTGCGGACTGATTACGCCCGCAGGTCAAAATTGTATCGTTTCATATCACCGATTGGTGCCTTGTTTGTTGCCAGAAAATCATTGACAATATCGACTTCTTTTTCTTTGAGCGAAAGTTCGGAGGTGCAGGCATAACCCTGTGCGTTAATGGCATCCTGCAAAAGTTCTACATTGCGCTCGAATAAATGAAGTGTATCTTTTTCAGAAACAAAAAAGTTTAACGAAACCGCAGTGTTTTCTTTGGCAATCCGGATATCCAAGGTGCCAAGGTGCTCCATGTCAAGGTGGAGCAGAACTTTTAAGTTATCCGGGTTCTTTTTCAAGGCTTCCTTGCGTGTCATCACATACAAATCTGCATGTGCATTCTGATTTTGCAGTTTAATCGGAAGCTGAATATAAGGAAATGTCTCATTTAGCGTTTTCATAAAGTTTAGGTTTTCTATCATATCGGAGGCAGAAGATGAAAGTTTGCTAAAGACATCTTTGCCTAACACGGTTTGACTGAAATGAGAGAGCGTTTCCCACTCTTTTGCCATTTTCTCATATGTTTCCGTGAGCGCACCGGGCTCTTTTAGCTGTTTTGGCGAAATCGTCCAGTTGAAAAGAAACTGTCCCTTAACAAGTTTTCGAAAGGCGTCCGAGGATATAAGTTTTCCTGCCTGCTCATCGGTGAGGTTAGGAAGCATTTGTTTTACCTCGGTTAGAAAACGGCTGACCGAAAGTGTACCATCGGCAAGCTGTTTTTTTGCGGCTTCGGAAAAAGGAAGGTCACGTAACTGCTCGTGGACTGCCGCGCGTTCTTCCTCCGGGAGATAGGCACCTAGTTCTTCTTTGGAAAAAGCGGGATTTTCCGGTTCCGGCGTGTTTTTTGATCCCACGGATTCGGTCAAATTATTAATCAGATTTTTTACCCGCGAAAAAGGGGTGGAAGTTTCTGCGCCCGCTGTGCCATTGCTGCCATCTTGAACGGGATTTCCCGTGGTGTTTGCAGCTTCTTCTCCGGTCTCCGGGATAGGTGCTTCTGAATTTTCCTCGGCGGATACGGCAGCGGTCTCGTTTGCCTGCTCAGTCATTTCCGGCACGGTCACACCCTCTAACGCTAAGTCTAAGAGAGCGGAAGCAGTTTCTTTTGCCAATGCAGGAACCTGACTGCCGATTGCGTGAAGCATATCACCAATCGAATCGGTGAGCGCATCCATTTTATATAATAACTGATGTGTCTGGTTCTGATAGTTCTCAAACTGGAGAACGGACTCGTTTGTCATCGGCAGTCCCAGACATTTCATCGTGATAACGGAGTGAACGTCGGCTTCCGGGTACTGGGCACACAATTGAATTGATGCCATAATGTTTTCACGGCTGATGGACTGGCTATTGCTAAGAAGACTGCGCACCACATCCAGATTACGCGGAGAGCGTGGGAGTAAAGCTTCCTCAAGTGCCTGGGCAATGGTATCTTCCATATTTAACAAATAAGCTCCTGTAGTCGCTTTCATGTAAATGGTGTTATTTTCAAGACCAGTAATCAGAAAAGCAGCCTTTTGTCCGATGGAATACTGATTGGCATCGGGAAGCTGACCGGTAAAGGATGATCCATCTTCCATGGAAAGGGTAATGTCATTTCCGTGGATATCACTAATGACACCCCGCAGTGTCTGCCCCTCACGCAGGTGCAGTGTGGAATTTCCGGAGCGGTAGGTCCTTGTCTGGGAACGGATTCCCTGCGAGGAACCACCATTGTTCTGAATGGAATTACTTATAATTGGCATAGCGCTCTCCTTTCTTTTTGTGAAAACATTTTACCTTTTGACCCTAATACGATTATATGCTAAAATAAAAATGAACGCAATATTTAGGAGGAAAGACCATGAAACCATTTATGGATAGCGATTTTCTACTACAAACCGATACAGCAAAAAAACTGTATCATGATTATGCCAAACAGGTGCCGGTGTTAGATTATCATTGTCATCTCGTCCCAAAGGAAATTGCAGGGGATATACATTTTAAAAATATGACGGAGCTGTGGTTAGGAGCTGACCATTATAAGTGGCGTGTCATGCGCTCAAATGGTGTCGATGAATATTTCATCACAGGGGATGCCCCGGACGAAGAAAAGTTTCACGCTTTTGCCAAAGCCCTGCCAAACTGCATTGGTAATCCGATGTATCATTGGTGTCACTTGGAACTACAAAGATATTTCGGCATAAATGAGACTTTATCTGAGAAGAATTGGAAAGAAATTTATGATAAATGCAATGAAATTTTGCAAAAACCGGAAATGTCTGCAAAAAATCTGATTCGTATGTCCGGTGTTACGCTCGTTTGTACGACAGATGACCCGATTGATGATTTACATTATCACGAGCAGATTGCAGCCGATTCTGATTTTGATGTGCAGGTTCTTCCGGCATGGCGTCCGGATCTTGCGATGAGTCCGGAAAAAGAAGGATTTGTTTCTTACATTCAGAAACTTGGTGAAGTAAGCGGCGTCACCATTACGGATTTTACAACGCTCAAAGAAGCACTTGTTAAACGTTTGGATTATTTCGCAGAGAGAGGCTGTGTAGTTTCTGACCACGGTTTGGATTATGCAGAGTTTTGTCCGCTTAGTGAGGAAGAAGAAAATGCACTGGTAAAGAAAAGTCTTGCCGGTGAGACTTTGACCGAAGAGGAATTAAAACAGTACCGCACAATGTGCATGCTGTTTTTAGGTGCTGAGTACAAAAAGAGAAACTGGGTCATGCAGCTTCACTATGGTGCAAAGCGCGAGAATAATGAACTGGTATTTAAGAGTGCCGGTGCCAACGCCGGAATCGACTGCATTAATCCAAAAGGATTTGTTGCTGAAGTTGCAGATTTTATGAATGCCTTAAACCGCGAGGAAAATCTTCCGAAAACAATTATTTACTCCTTAAATCCAACCGACAATGCATTGATTGGAACGATGATTGGATGTTTCCAGGGGGATGGCGTGCGCGGCAAAATCCAGCAGGGTGCTGCCTGGTGGTTCAATGACCACAAATACGGTATGGAAGAGCATATGAAATCACTGGCTTCTTTAAGCCTTCTTGGCAATTTTGTTGGTATGCTGACGGATTCGAGAAGTTTTATTTCATATCCGCGTCATGAGTATTTCCGCCGTATTTTATGCAATTATATCGGAAATCTTGTGGAAAATGGAGAGTACCCGGAGGATTATGACCTCTTAGGAGAAATCGTGAAAAATATTTCATATTACAATGCAGTAAATTATTTTGGCTTTGACCTAAAATAAGAAAGGAAACAGTTTTATGTTTGAATTGGTAAAAGGAACACAGGCTGCGAGCCTTTACATTGCAAAAGAGGCGGATGATTTTGCGGGACTTTCCCACGTGGCAGAAAAAATTCAGAAAGATATTGAACTTGTCACGGGTGTGGCGCCAAAAATTTGTGATGCGATGCCGGAGGGATATTCGATAATTCCGGGTACCATTGGAAAAAATCCGGTGATTGATGAAATGATTGCAAATGGGAAACTAAATGTTTCTCAATTAGACGGAAAACGAGAGAGTTATACTATTTGTCTTGTGGACGGCGATAAACTGGTGATTGCCGGAACAGAGACTGTGGCAACTTTGCATGGTATGTATCACATTTCCGAAAAAATCGGTGTGTCACCATGGGTGTACTGGGGAGATGCTATTCCGCGCAAACAGGCAGAGATTGTCTGGGATGAGAGCATCGAATTTACCTCAAAAGAGCCTTCGGTTAAATTCCGTGGATTCTTTATGAATGATGAGTGGCCGTCTCTTGGCAACTTTGTCATGAATACGTTTGGTGATTTTAATGTGAAATTTTATGACCGGGTATTTGACCTTTTGCTCCGTTTAAAGGGCAACTATTTCTGGCCGGCGATGTGGTCTGCTTCTTTGTGCTTGGATGGAAGCAAAGAGGATCCACTGGCAAATGTAAAATTAGCGACAGACCTTGGTATCACGATTGGAAATTCTCATCATGAACCTTTGATGCGCTCCAGTGAAGAATGGGATAAAGTAAAGACCGATACGAATAATGTCGGTTATGGAAAAGACTGGAATTATTATACCAATGGCGAAGGCTTGTACCGTTACTGGGAAGATGGCGTAGAGAGAAACAAAGACTTTAAACATATGATTACGATTGGTATGCGTGGTGAGCGTGATACGACAATGCTTCCGGAAGGTTCCTCGATTCAGGAAAATGTGGAACTGCTTCGCAAGATTATTGCAGACCAGTTAGAGATTATTAAGGCAAAAGGCTGTGATGACATGCCAAAGATGCTTGCCCTTTACAAAGAGGTAGAAGATTATTATTACGGCGGCGATGGCGTAGAAGGTTTAAAAGACTGGGCTGCGCTTGATGACACGATTCTTCTTTTGTCGGACGATAACTTTGGAAATGTGCGTACACTGCCAACCAAGGAAAACCGCGAAAGAAAAGCCGGTTTTGGTCTGTATTATCATTTTGATTATCATGGTTCGCCGGTTTCCTATGAATGGGTTAATTCGACACCGCTTCCAAAAGTATGGGAACAGCTTACCATGGCATATGAGTACGGTATTAAAGATTTGTGGATTGTCAATGTCGGAGATATCCGTCCGCAGGAACTTCCTCTTTCCTACTACATGGCACTTGCTTATGATTATGAGGGAATGGGAATCAATCATCCAAATGAAACCGATGATTTCATCCGTGGCTGGGTAGAAGAGCAGTTTGGCGGCGTTGTAGAAGATGACGATGTCAAAGAAGAAATTGTTTCTGTTTTGAAAGCATATACAAGAATGCATGGTAACCGCCGTCCGGAAGTAACATATCCGGATACCTATCATGTGACACACTACGGTGAAAGCAGTAAAATGATTCATCTCTGCCACCGCATTAAAAAGATGGCAGATGACATTGATGGCAAACTTCCGGAAGAAGCAAAGGCAAGTTATTATGGACTTGTTTATTATCCGGCAGTTGCAGGGGCAAACGTTCAGTTGATGAATCTGTATGCAGCGAAGAATCAATTTTATGCGAAGTATGGTGTGGCAGCAGCAAAGGATTATGCAGAAAAAGTAAAACAATGCATTACATATGATGAAGAACTGACAAATTATTATAATAAAGAAATGGCAGATGGCAAATGGGATGGCATGATGCTTTCGGCACACATCGGCTTTACGCATTGGAATGATGAGGACTGGAAGTACCCGGAGACCGTTCAGGGAGCTGTATCGGATGAGGATAAGCTGCTTGTTCATGAAGCAGATTCCGATTGCTTTGTATCGGAAGGAGAGGTTTCTTTTCCTGAGTTTACTTCTGTTGGTGAAGAAACATATCTGCTTCAAGCTGCGAATGCCAAAGATGCTTTGCTTGATGTGACACTTACATGCGAGGATGATTTTGTTTTGATTCGTGAATTATCCTGTGGTCCACAGTCTGTCCGTAATTTTGAGGTGTCCGTTGACTTCTCAAAACTTACCGGGACAAAAGAGTCTGAAATCCTTGTTCAGGCAGCAGGCTGTGAAGTGAAAGTAAAAGTAAAAGCAGTTGTAATAACGGAGAAGTTGCCGCCGATGACATTTGTAGAGCGCGATGGTATTGTCTCGATGGAGGCAGAACATTTTGCAGCGAATGAATCAAAAGATGGCAAGGAATGGAAATGCCTGAAAGAATATGGTAAAACCCTTTCTTCTATGAAAGTGTACCCGATGGGAACAAACTTTGACAAACCGGGCGAGGGACCAAGTCTTTCTTATTCCGTTTTGATTCGTGAGGGTGGTGAGTACACACTGCGTGTGATTACAGCACCGACGAACAGCTTGGAAGATGGACGCAATATGCGGTATGCCGTTTCTTTTGATGACGGCAGTGCGAGTGAAGTTAAGACTGTTCTTGATGAGCATTATAACATTGGTGGCGGCCACAGCCGTGCCAGAGACTGGGCAGAGGGTGTTTTAAATAACTGCCACTATGGAGAAACGAAGGTAACATTGGATAAGGGCGTACATACGATTCATATCTATAGTATGGAATCCGGTTTGGTTTTGCAGAAACTTGTGCTTAGTCATGAGGGAGATGCCAAAGAATCTTACTTTGGACCGACCGAGAGTGGGGTTGTGAGATAGGATTTTGATTTGTTGTAGAGTGCCAATTTCCTCTTTATGGGATTAATTGGCACTTTTTTACCATTCATGTGCAAAAAACAACCGTTCATAAATAAAATCGTTGAAATAGAATGAATTTGTTATAATGATATTGAACCTGGAAATATAAGACATAAGAAAGGATATTATATTATGTTATTGCGTATTGCGTATTGTGATGATGAGATTGAGAATGGTAAAAAGATAAAGGATTATATTAATCAGTTAATGATTCAGATAGAAGTAGAATTTGAATTGGATTTTTATGTATCTGGAACTGTATTACTGGAAAATGTAAAAAAACAAAATGATTATTATGATATGGTACTTCTCGATATGGAAATGCCTGATATGAATGGAATTGAGATTGCGGAAAAAATTCGAGAACTGGTATCAAGAGAGGTACTTATTACTTTTCTTACCAGTTATCCGGAGTATATGCAGAAAAGTTTTGGTGTTCAGGCATTTCAATATTTATTAAAGCCGATTACTTATGATGTTTTTAAAAAGGAAATAATCCGAACAATACAGTATATTGAAAAAGATAATGCCAGTATACTTGTTACTGACGGTGATACCGGTTATGAAACGGCTGTGCGTCTGAAAAATATTGTTGCTATTGAGAAACAAAAGGGAAATGCGGTAATGGAAATTACTTTAGAGAAATCGAAAATGAATGCGAAAGGTAATATTTCGGATTATGAGGATAAGCTTGTTGAAAATCATTTCATACGAATTAGCAGAAATTGCATTGTTAATATGAAATTTATTCATTCTTTTTTTGAACGGGAAATTCGGATGACAACTGGTAAACGAGTCGAGATGAGTAGGAGAAAAATTACCGAGGTTAAAGAAGTATTTACAAAGTATTTGGTGTTGGGAGGAAATCACAAATGACAGCATTGTATATCGTTTCTTGTGTATTTGATGCGTTTGTAATTTATCTTTTGTTTGAAGATATTTTGGGGAAAAGAAAATCAAGCGTGAATAAATGGATTTTGATGCTAGCTTTGCTTGCGCAGCAATTTATTTCATCATTGATATTAAATAAGACGCAGTCTGTTTATGCACGATTGATAGTTATGATTGTGGGGACTTTTCTTCTTACGATTTTTTATGAAACAGATTTAGTGAAACGTTTTTTTGCAATGGCGGTATTTATTGTTTTTTCTATAATTGCGGAGGGAATTGCCGAGGTTTTAATGGTATTATTGGGAATAACTAAAGGTGAAGAGGAAGAAATAATAGCATTGTTTTTAGTTGAAATATTTCTTCTTTTGCTTGTATTGTTTAAAAAGATATTTACGAAAAGAGAGGGAAATATTCCGATTAAATACCAGGTTGGTTTTTTGATTGTACCTGTGCTAAGTGTTGTAGTGATAAATGGTATGGTATCCGGTCAGCCAACAATTTCATGGTTGTTTGGTGTGATAAGTCTTCTTATATTGAATATGGTTTCTTATTATATTTTGAATACGTTGACCGGGTATATTACCGAGCAGAGCAATAAAGAACAAATGGAGAGACAGATTAAAACGCAAAAGGAAAAATATGAACAGTTAGCAAGTTCTTTTGTTCAAGGAAATCGATTGATTCATGATGTGAATAAGCACAATCAGATGATTAAAAAATATCTGGAAGAATCTGATTATGAGGAAGCAATCAATTATATCGAGAAAATAGATGATTCGTTTGCGGAGTTATATTCTTCGGTTAATACGGGAAATTTGGTTGTGGATTCAATTATTGGCGGGTTTAAGGAACGATTGGAACAGATTGGGTGTGCTGTTGAGTTATCTGTTAAGATAAATAAAAATCGAAAAATCATGGATGATTATGATTTGGTAGTTGTACTTGGAAATGTAACTGATAACATTATAGAGGCAGTGACATGTGGCGAAAAGAAGCGTTCATACGTTGAAATGAAATTAGAGATGACACATACATCGTTTGTTTTTTATGCTAAAAATAGTGTTTCGTCTGAAAAGAAAAAAGAAAAGAATAAGTGGTTTCATGGGTTGGGATTAAGCAATGTTAAGGATACTGTGGAAAATTATGGAGGAACTATGCTTGTCAGCCACACAAAAGAATCTTATGAGACGATGATTCAGGTGCCGATAAGGGAGGAATAAAGATGGTGAGCAGTATGGTTACAAATTATTTGATAAAAGCATCGATTATAGAGGAAAAACAACGTGAGCTATATGAGTATTCAATAAAATCCTTGTTTGGAAATGTCTTGAATATTGTTTCGTGTCTTGCGATTGGCATGTTATGTGGAGAGTGCGTTCGTGCAATTATTTTTCTACTTGTCATGGTTCCACTTAGAAGTTCGATTGGAGGATGTCATTTAAAAAGTTCCCTTTTATGTTTTTTGACTTCTTGCGCAATTGTGTTAGTTTGTATTTTTTTACCCAATTATTTGATTTTTCTGCCTGACTGGTTTTATTTGCTAATGGCTGGAATTGGCATGGGTCTAATTTCTATTATTGCGCCAGTTGACTGTATTGAGAAACCTATGGATATGGAAGATAAAAAGAAAATGCATATTCGGGTAAGATATTTAATTTGTTTATTGTTTGTATTGTATTTTGTTTTATATATATTCGGAAAAAAGCAACTATGTGTCGAACTAGTATTAGTTGTAGAGTGCGCGTTAGCTACATTAATTATAGAATTAATACGAAAATATTTTAGAAAAAACACGGGTGAGTGAGAAATTAATCGTATTTTTTACCGTTCATGTGCGAAAAACGACCGTTCATAAAAAAAACGGTTACAAATATTATGTTGTGTTAAAATGAGTAACGTAAAAAATATACCAGGGAGGATAAAAAGATGTTAAAAAAAATGGTTAGAAAATTTGGAAAGAATTTTGCTGCGTTGGCACTTGCTGTTGGGGTTATTTCAACCTCTCAAGTATGTCATTTCTTTTTGAATCAACCAGAGGTTCCCGACCAAATGAAAAAATTGGTAGACAAACGGAAAAAGTAGAGGGCTAAAGGTTGTTAGTGTAAGGGAGGTGACAGAATGTATTCAGATATGATTTACAGAGTAATGATTGAAAAAAGCGTTC
>OLSP01001992.1_pt1 | contig 17422 bp, 9 predicted proteins | sample 1672941 | NCBI WGS metagenome assembly OLSP01 (sample SAMEA3136739, study PRJEB25190) | human gut metagenome | reverse complement strand
TCAGGAGATACTTGCGGCCGTCGATGATCCGGGTCTCGATGAGATAGCTGTTTTCCGGGGCGATGGAGATCTTCACCTCTGGGGTGGTGACCTGAAACTTGCGGCTCTCGATGATATTCACCGGATTCAGTGCGGCGTTTTCGCCGTACTGCTTTTCGCAGTTCGCTTTGAACGCTTCCACCTTTTCGGTGTCCACGCCGCTGTTGGCCAGTATGCAGCCCACGTCGGAAACCGTCAGCTCCAGCGGCTCCGGATCGTGGCTTTCCTTGTGGTCCTCGATCTTTGCCCGGATCTGCTCATGGACGGACTGCACTACATCATAGCTGCAATCCTGATCCAGAGCCTCCGTCAGCGCCGTATCAAAAACGTTTTTCTGTTCTGCCGCAGACATGGGCGGCTCCACCCGGAACAGCGCGTCAATGACCTCCTGATGCAGCTCCGCCGGGTTCTTGGCGTAGAACAGCAGGTCATAGATGTTGGCGGCGCGGCTGTCAAAGGCGGGGTACAGGAAGCCAAGCTCCGGGGCCAGCGCGATATGGCCGGTGGAGCCGGGATGGAATTCGTTCAGGTCATGATCGTACCGCAGCTCCAGAGTAGGGGCCTTTACCGGGCAGACGGCGCAGACAAAGTAGCGATACACCGTGTCCCCCGCGTCCGCCTGAAATTCATCGTCCCGGCTCTTGTGGGGCACATCGTAGGTGTCCGCAGCCAGCAGGATCAGGTAGTTGGTCTCTCCCATGTTCAGTGCGCCGATCAGCCGGCGGCAGAAATCCTCCCGGGAGGCAGGGTCCTTCAGTTCTGTCTGCCGCATGGTCTGCAGCAGGCGATGCTCGTCACTGTCCGCCACCTGCGCCGTGGAAAACGTGATATCCACCAGATTTTTGCCCAAAGCCCCGGAGAGGGCCTTTTTCAGAAGGCCCAGATACATTTCCTGCTCCTCCTGCTGCAATGGTGGTAGCCGGAGTTTACCTTGTGGCCCGAATGTTCCCGCTGTTCATCGGTTATGCACCCGACGTGCTGCATCTGGTAGCTTACGTTGGAGCGTTCACTGCATTCTATGCTGCTTCGGTAGCTTGTGTGCAAAGTGACATCAAGCGTGTGCTGGCATTCTCTACTATCTCACAGATCGGCTTTATGATGGTGGCACTGGGAGTTTGTACTTCTGCTGATCCGCATCATGGCGGTCTGGGCTATATGGCCGGTATGTTCCACCTGTTCACGCACGCTATGTTCAAGGCATTACTCTTCCTCGGCGCAGGTAGCATTATCCATGCGGTACACAGCAATGAAATGTCCGCTATGGGTGGACTGCGCAAGTACATGCCTGTGACGCATATTACGTTCCTGATTGCTTGTCTTGCCATTGCAGGTATTCCTCCGTTCTCCGGTTTCTTCTCTAAAGATGAAATACTGACAGCATGCTTCCAGTTCAGTCCTGTAATGGGCTGGATTATGACAGTGATTGCTGCAATGACGGCATTTTATATGTTCCGCCTCTATTACGGCATCTTCTGGGGCAAAGAGAATAAAGAGCTTCATGCTGAACATACTCCCCACGAAAGTCCGTTAACTATGACTTTCCCGCTGATGTTTCTTGCCGTTGTTACTATCGGAGCCGGTTTCATCCCCTTCGGTAAGTTCATCTCTTCCAACGGTACGGCTTACGAGATTCATCTCGACTGGGCGGTGGCAGGTACCAGCATTGCTATAGCTGTCATCTCCATCGCAATTGCCACAGCCATGTACGCACGGGCAAAGCAACCCGTTGCCAATGCCCTTGCCCGTCGTTTCCGCGGATTATGGACAGCTGCCTATCATCGCTTCTATATCGATGAAGTGTACCAGTTCGTAACTCATAAGATAATCTTTGGTTGCATCTCCCGCCCCATCGCTTGGTTCGACCGCCATGTAGTAGATGGTTTCTTCGACTTCCTTGCCTGGAGCGCCAATGCCACCAGTGATGAAATACGCGGTCTGCAAAGCGGACAAATTCAACAGTACACTTACGTATTCCTGTTGGGTACGCTGGCATTGATATTGTTATTGCTGCTATAGTAGAGAAATGTTAATCGTAATTTGTAATTCGTAATTTGTAATTCGTAATTTGTAATTATAAAAATGAACATATTAAGTATTTTTGTTCTCATCCCCCTGTTGATGTTACTTGGTCTCTGGCTGAGTCGCAACATCAAGCAGATACGCACGGTGATGGTGACAGGTGCATCGGCATTAGTGTTGGCCGCCGTAGGCCTAACCATTGCTTATCTGCAAGCGCGTGCCGCCGGAGACACAGCCGAAATGCTCTTCCGCGCGGATGTACCCTGGTATCCGGCACTCAACATACACTACTCCGTGGGAGTAGACGGCATTTCAGTAGCCATGCTGCTGCTCTCTGCCATCATAGTCTTCACCGGTACTTTCGCCTCCTGGCGTCTGCAACCGTTGACGAAAGAATATTTCCTTTGGTTCACCCTGCTCTCTCTGGGTGTGTTCGGCTTCTTCATTTCTACGGACCTGTTCACCATGTTCATGTTCTATGAAGTAGCACTGATTCCGATGTACCTGCTTATCGGTGTATGGGGATCAGGACGTAAGGAATACTCTGCCATGAAACTGACACTGATGTTGATGGGTGGTTCCGCATTCCTGCTTATTGGTATTCTGGGTATCTATTTCGGTTCCGGTGCCACCAGTATGAACCTGCTGGAAATAGCCCAATTGCATAATATTCCTATCGAACAGCAACGCATTTGGTTCCCGCTTACCTTCCTCGGTTTCGGTGTACTCGGTGCATTGTTCCCGTTCCACACATGGAGCCCCGACGGCCACGCTTCGGCGCCTACTGCCGTAAGTATGCTCCATGCAGGTGTACTGATGAAACTTGGTGGTTACGGTTGTTTCCGTATCGCCATGTATCTGATGCCTGAAGCTGCTCAGGAACTCGGCTGGATATTCCTGATACTGACAGGTATCTCCGTTGTCTACGGTGCCTTCTCGGCTTGTGTACAGACAGACTTGAAGTATATTAACGCCTACTCTTCCGTATCTCACTGCGGCCTCGTGCTCTTCGCCATCCTGATGATGAACCAAACGGCTTGTACCGGTGCTGTCCTGCAAATGCTCAGCCACGGATTAATGACTGCCCTGTTCTTTGCCCTCATCGGTATGATCTACGGTCGTACCCACACACGCGACGTACGTGAGCTTTCGGGATTGATGAAAATCATGCCGTTCCTTGCTGTCTGTTATGTCATTGCCGGACTTGCCAATCTCGGACTTCCAGGACTCAGTGGTTTCGTTGCCGAGATGACAATCTTCAACGGTGCTTTCCAGCATGCAGATATTTTCCACCGCACGTGGACTATCATTGCCTGTACCAGTATCGTGATTACCGCAGTCTATATCCTCCGACTGGTTGGCAAGATACTGTATGGAACTTGCACCAACAAGCACCATCTGGCGCTGACTGATGCTACCTGGGATGAACGCACTGCCGTTATTATTCTCATTGTCTGCGTTGCAGGCCTCGGTCTTGCTCCGTTGTGGATCAGCAATATGATTGGAGACAGCGTGTTGCCCCTGGTGAGTATATTTCAATAATGGTATGCTAATAACTTATAACTAATAACTTATCATTCAATAGATATGGACTATTCCCAATTCCTTATTCTCAAAGAAGAGCTTTCGCTGATAGCTGTCATCGTGATCCTCTTCGTGGCCGACCTCTTCATGAGCCCCGATGCTCACAAGAAGGACGGTAATCCACGACTCAACACCATGTTGCCCGTCGTGCTGCTCACGATACACACGCTGATTACCATCATACCCGGTCCGGCTGCCGATGCTTTCGGTGGTATGTACCATAACGCCCCGATACAAAGCATCGTGAAGTCCATCCTCAGCGTCGGTACGCTGATTGTTTTCCTGATGGCACATGAGTGGCTGAAACGACCGGACACTGTAATCAAGCAAGGCGAATTTTATATGCTGACGCTCTCTACCCTGCTGGGTATGTACTTCATGATTTCCGCAGGACACTTCCTGATGTTCTTCATCGGACTGGAAACAGCAAGTATCCCGATGGCTGCATTGGTTGCTTTCGACAAGTACCGCCACCACTCCGCCGAAGCCGGTGCCAAGTACATCCTCACCGCACTTTTCTCCAGCGGACTGCTACTTTATGGCATCTCGCTTATTTACGGAACAGTAGGTACTCTCTATTTCGATGATATCCCGGCTCACCTGGACGGCAGTGCCCTGCAAATAATGGCATTTGTCTTTTTCTTCTCCGGCATGGGATTCAAGCTTTCCCTTGTTCCTTTCCACCTCTGGACGGCAGACGTGTACGAAGGTGCCCCGAGTGTAGTAACTGCTTATTTAAGTGTTATTTCTAAAGGATCGGCAGCTTTTGTATTGATGACTATCCTTATCAAGACATTCGCTCCGATGGTGGATCAATGGCAGGAAATTCTTTATTGGGTTATCATAGCTTCTATCACCCTTGCCAACCTTTTCGCCCTGCGTCAGGAAAACCTGAAACGCCTGATGGCATTTTCCAGTATCTCGCAGGCAGGCTACATCATGTTGGGTGTGATTGCCGGAACGCAACAGGGTATGGCATCATTGGTGTATTATGTACTTATTTACATGTTCGCCAACCTCTCTGTATTTGCAGTGATTACGATTATCGCCCTTCGTGCCCAGCGTTTCACGCTCGAAGAATATAACGGATTATACAGTACCAATCCGAAACTGGCATTCCTCATGACGCTTGCTTTGTTTTCATTGGCAGGTATTCCTCCGTTCGCAGGCTTCTTCTCGAAGTTCTTTATCTTCGCAGCAGCTTTCCAGGGCGGTTTCCATCTGCTGGTGTTCATCGCATTGGTGAATACGATTATTTCACTCTATTACTATCTGAAGATTGTGAAGTCCATGTATATCAACAAAAGTGATGAGCCTATCGCCACTTTCCGTAGCGATAACTACACGCGTGCCAGCCTTGTCATCTGTACGCTCGGTATTATTGTATTGAGCCTTGCGAGCGTGGTTTATCAGTCCATCGACAAGTTCTCGTTCGGACTGAATTAGTTACGAGCTACAAAAGCTACGAGCTACAAGTTACGAGTGGTTGCGCTATTACACCGTAAAGCACTTGTAACTCGTAGCTCGTAACTCTTATACCACCGGCAGAATAAACCAGAACGTCGATCCTTTACCCAATTCACTATCCACACCGATAGTGCCTCCTAGTTGCTCTATAATACTCTTACTGATAGAAAGTCCCAGGCCGGTGCCCTGAACAAATGAGTTCAACTTTATAAAGCGGTCGAATATCTTCTCACAGGCTTCCGGGGCAATACCGATACCTGTATCCGATACATATATTCGTAAATGCTTTGCATCCGGTTGGTCATATCCGATACGGATATAGCCGGTTGTAGTGAACTTAATCGCATTATTTACAAAATTAGCAACCACCTGGTGCAAACGATTAGGATCACTCACAATGACGCATGACGGTAAAGTCGGTTCGAATAAAAGCTCAACACCCGGCTTCACACGCAGTTTCATGGAGCACTGAACATCTCCACACAGAGTATTCACATCCAGATCCCTTATTTTAAAGTCGAAAGTTCCCGCCTCAATCTTCGATAAATCCAGAATATCAGAAATCAGTTGCAGCAGAAGTTCATTATTCTCTTCCACCATCTTTGAGTATTCCCGCTTTTCTCCCTGATCTTCCGTCTCCACCAGCAAACTTGAAAAACCTACAATAGCATTCAACGGTGTACGTATCTCATGACTCATATTCGCCAGGAAAGCACTCTTCAAGCGGTCTGCCTCTTCAGCTTTCTCTTTGGCTTCAATCAGTTTTTGTTCTGTTTCCTTCAATTCAGTGATATCGTAGTTAACACCGATCAGTTCAATCAGCCCATTCTCAGGATCATAGCGGTTGAGCACTACATTCATACGTACCCAGTTCCACTGGTTCAATGTTCCGGATTTGAGCACGCGCATTTCACTTTTGAAACTCGTAGCTTCCCCCCGTTTGGCCTTCTCAAAGAAAGCCAATACACGTACCCTGTCTTGCGGGTGCATTTTATTATAAATTCCTACCACTTCAACCAATGGTGTATCTTCATCTTCACCCATATTCTTATACCATTGCTTGATGGCATATCCATTACGGGTAAGTAGGTTCAGTTTGGCATAACCTACTTTGGCATATTCAGAAATCAACAGGAAGAAGTTTTCAAAATCACGTATCCGGTTAATGGAACTGATACGTTCCGTATTGTCTATATTGATAAGTACAAAACCATTGTTATCGCCCTGCTTATCGTATATCTTACTTATTTTCGTATAAAGTTCTATTCCACCTCTTTTCTCCGATTCATAATAATCGCTCACATTGGAGAATTCATAGTCCTGCGAAAAGTCAAGTTCATCTTCCACTTTCACCCTTTCACGGATGTCAGACGGCACATTCGGATTCTCATAGAAGTTCACTCCAATCGTACTTGATTTGTCCTTAACCCCAAATATCTCCATATCTTTATTATTAAGATCTATCAGTATCCCATCCTTATTATAAATCTCCACACCGACAGGAATATTGGAAAAGAGATTTCGCAATAGTTTCTCGCTGTGATCCAAAGCCATATACGTACGACGCATCTCAGTGACATCCATATAGAGACAAACCAATTCATCCGGTTCGGGAGAATAAATAATACAATGACAAGTCCTCTTTGACTCTTCAAAATATTCATCCAGTTCCCTGTACAGACCATGCTTATGTATATCTGCAAGAATCCTAAGCTTGGTTGACAGTTTGTCTGAAGAATAGATTTCTGAAGCAAAACGCCCTTTATATCTCTCTAAAGGCGAACCGCACAAATCGGCACTGAACTGATTAGCATCTGTGATAAGATAGTCATAAGGTTCACCTTCTTCATCACAAAGAATGGAAAGGCGTACATAACCCATAGGCATATACTTATAGAGATTACTCAGGAAATTACGTTCACGGTCGGCCTCATCTCTGGCAAGACGCAAGCTGATACAAATATTAATGATATCGGCTAAAGAGGAGAACCATTGATAGTCTTCATTCGTCCATTTATAGTACCTATCTACCAAGTCAATACCGATATATCCCCACACCCGTTCGGTATTCCGGAGCGGAACCACCATGAGTGACTTTATATTCTGCATAGCAAGTATCTCAGACTCCTGACGTGCCACCCGTGGCAAATCCGATAAAGTATTCAATAAGATGGGTTTGCCTGCCAACATTTGTTTAAGCCACCACTCCATGCCATTAGTAGGAATTTGTTGCAGCATGTCTATTTCCGGACTAACTCCTTCAGCCACTACCTCGTAGGTACAAGTTTGTGTGCGATATTCAGCATCGTATTCCACTATATAGACACGTCCGCCATGAAAGAGTTCGAGGACATCCTTCAACACTCCCGAAATCACTTCACTCAGGCTTTTATCTTTCAGAAAGTTACGTAAGGACTGGGACACTGAATGCTGTCGGAACAGCAATTCATTAAACTGTTTCAGAATATCACCGGATTGTGCGTCTGCAGGGGTATTGACCAGTTGAAGGATACCAAATGCTTTTGGATGCCCATCTTCTGTCAGCCACTTTTCGCCCAGACGGGAACAAACCCACACAATGCCTTGTGAAGAGTAAATAGGAAAAGTTTGCTCATATACCTCGATTTCTTCTATCGAAAGGAATTCACGTGTGATACGGCAACGGTAATCTTCACGAATCAGTTGGCCGAACTGGCGAAAAGTCAGAGTGTCTCCCTCCAAGCCTAACAAATTACAAACATATTCGGAACAAAGATATTCCCCCGTAGCGAAGTCTGCTTCCCACCAGCCTATTTGTCCAACAGATGAAAGGAGCTGAAAACGTTTTGCCTCATGTGATTGGTTGCCACTCATACGATTGTGCTTTTAATATTCGTAAATAGTGCAAAGATAATGCTTACTTATTAATTTCCACTCTATTCATATCAACAAAAAAAAGAAAGTTTGGGTTCGTTAATGTAGTAAGTCAGAAGAGTTTATCAGCCGTTTTTTTCAACAATTCAGTTTGTCACTTAATTGTAACCTAATTGAGAATCAATTGTATGACATGTGTATTACGGTTGTAATTCCGTTGCCGCATCTTTGCACCGGAAACAAGAAACGATAAAAGATGAGCATGAAACTGGATTTAGGAAAAGTATTTTTCTTCATTTTATTATTGGTGCTTTCCACCATGACCGCCATGGCTGGAAACATCAAAGGAACCGTCCTCGACAAGCAGACGAAAGAGCCACTGACCGGAGCTACCATACAGATAACCGGGACAGCGCAGGGTGTGGTAGCCGATATTGACGGCAATTATACACTGAATGTAAATGACGGTACATATACCATAACCGTGAGATATATAGGATACAAAGACATCCTGCTCAACAGCATAAAAGTCAAGGCCGAAACTTTGCTGAACTTTGAGATGGAAAGTGATGCACAAGCGTTAGGCGAAGTCTCCGTAGTGGCCAAAAAGAATCTGGAAGGTGAACGAGCCCTGCAGATGGAACGGCAGAAAGCCACCCTTGCAATCGAAAATCTCGGTGCCAAAGAAATGAGTATCAAAGGAATCAGCAATGTGGAAGAAGGTGTAAAAAAGATAACCGGTATCTCCATCGCCAGTGCCGGACAGTTGATTGTGCGCGGTCTGGGCGACCGGTACAGCACCACCACTCTGAACGGACTTCCCATCGCCTCTCCTAATCCGGACAATAAACTGATCCCTCTGGATATCTTCCCTGCATCTACCGTACAGAATATTACCGTGAGCAAAGTATATGACGCCAGTGCATTCGCCGACTACTCGGGGGCACACATCGACATCAGTACCAAAGAGAATGTAGGCAGTGATTTTCTGTCCATCAACTTCAATGCAGGTGGCAAGTTCAATACGCTAGGCAAAGATTTCTACCGGATGGACCGCGACGGCTCTCTGTTCAAGACTCCTTCTCTGGATCAGAAACTGATAGACATGTCATTAACAGACTTTGAAGAGTATGCACGCCACAACCGCCTCTTTAACACCAGTTTTCAGGTTAGTAAAAAGACTGCCCTACCCGAATTCGGCGGAAATATCGGTTTCGGCAAACGTTTCACCCTGGGTGGAAATGAAGTCAGCGTTCTGGGCTCCATAGGAGTAAGCAACGACCTACAAACCATGGACAATGCCTCCATACGTACCTTAGAAGCTACAGGAAATACCCTGAATGAATTTAACTACGACAGCTACAGCAACGAGTTAAAGATTGCTGCATTGGGTAATCTCGGCTACAGTTTCCGCACTTCCGATCACATCGGATATACCTTCTTCTACGCCCGCAATGCCATCGACACTTATATGAGGCGCGAAGGTGTGGACTATGAAGACCACCATCTGATAGGCAGCAACAACGTGACACACATCTACAGTCTGCAAAACCATCAAGTAAACGGCAAGCACTACTTCGGCAAACAGTGGGACCTCAACTGGAGCGGCTCGTACAGCAAGACCTCCAGCGACGAACCCGACCGCCGCCAAGTAATGTTCATCCGTGAAGATGACCAGATAAAACTCTTCAAACTGAACCGCCAAGAAACCATGCGTTACTTTGGCTCACTGAATGAAGATGAATGGGTGGGCGACCTCACCGCCAGCTACCGCTTTGGCGACAACAACAAGTTGCAGGCCGGTTTCACCTATAAAGACAAGAATCGTGACTATATGGGTACACGCTTCTACTACAACCTGAACAAACTGAACCCTACCATCACCGACATCTACGATACCGACTCCTTCCTCAACATGGAAAATGTAGAAAACGGTTCCATCACCATAGACCGGAAGAAGCAGCCCAAAGACAGCTATACAGCCGGTAACAGCATTTATGCAGGATACATTGCCACTGAATACTACCCCGTAGCCCCGTTATTGGTGAACCTGGGAGTACGCTACGAAATCAGCAAGCAATGGGTAGACTACTATACCGATGGCGGAAAAGCCGAACGCAGTGAACTGAACAAAAACGACCTTTTCCCCTCACTGAACATGAAATACCAGATGAACGAAAAGAACAGTCTGCGCTTTGCCTTCTCACGCACAGTGACGCGTCCTTCGTTTATCGAAATGGCCCCCTTCCTCTATCAGGAATCCTACGGTTCGGCACAGATACGCGGTAACGCTGATTTGCAAAACGGCTACAACTATAACATCGATCTGCGCTACGAACTCTTTGAAAAGAATGGGGATATGCTCTCCATCACCGCCTACTACAAGCACCTGAAAGCACCGATAGAGCGTGTACAGACTCTGTCAGGTGGTTCCGCCGTGCATTCTTTCCGCAATGCGGACAACGGTATGGCAACGGGGGTGGAGATAGAATTCCGCAAAGAGATAGTGAAAGACCTGCGTTTCGGCGTGAACGGCTCATATATGTACACTAACGTGAAACTGCCCGAAGGCGGTGCCTACACCAACAGCCAGCGTGCCTTGCAGGGAGCATCGCCCTACCTGGCAAATGCAGACCTCACCTATTCACCCGCTTTCAGCAACGACCACCAACTCAGCGTTGCCCTGCTCTACAATCTGCAAGGTCCCCGCATCCACTCCGTAGGTATCTCCGGTCTGGGAGACATCAAGCAACAGCCGGTACACACACTGAACTTTACAGGCAGTTACCGCTTCAACCGGCGTTTCGCGGTGAAGTTGCAAGTCAACGACCTGCTGAACCAAGACATCCTCTTCAAGCAAGAAGTGCCTACCACCGGAGATAAAGTAGAAGTGGAACGCTTCAGAAAGGGTACAGGCTTTGAAGTTGGCTTCAGCTATGACCTGTAAGAGAAAAGAAAAATTTTGAGAGAGACAAACAATAGAAACTCATTTTATCAACTAAACGATTATTAGTATGAGAACATCAAATTGGAAATTCATGACTATGGCCCTTGCGGCAAGCATGACCTTATTCACTGCATGTACCGACAACAACGAACCCGGAAACGGGGACGGCGGTGAAGACAACAAGTATGAACTGACGAAAGACATCGAAAGCGATACGGAACTGGAAGCCGGAAAGACTTACACGCTAAGTGGCGGCATACACGTAAAGAATGGTGCCACACTGAAGATTCCCGCAGGCGTCACCATTATTGCCAAACATGACGATGTGGTAGACTACATCCTCATAGAACAAGGAGCCAAGATAGATGCACAAGGCACTGCCAGCAACCCTATCGTGATGACTTCCGAAAAGAAAGAACCAGGCGCATGGGGCGGTATCCACATCTGCGGATACGCACACACCAATGCCGAAGGCGGAACAGGTAGCTCGGAAATAGGCGGCGCACCCTATGGTGGCAATAATGACGCCGACAATTCCGGTACATTGCGGTATGTTCGTGTAGAGTACACCGGATTTGCCTTCGACGAAGAGCACGAAGCCAACGGTATCACCTTCTACGGTGTAGGAAACGGGACAACGGTAGAGTATTGCCAGGCATACATGGGTTCCGATGATGGTTTCGAATGGTTCGGTGGTTCCGTCAATGTGAAGTATCTGGTATCTACCGACTGTAGCGACGACTCTTTCGACTGGACCGAAGGCTGGAACGGCAAAGCACAATTCCTCGTAGCTTACCAAAGCCCCAAAGACGAACTGGGATACGACTGCGACTGCCTGATGGAGTGCGACAACAACGGCAAGAGCTTCGGTGCAACGCCCGTAGCCTGCCCCACACTTGCCAACCTGACACTGATAGGTAACGGAGAGTCTAAGCAAGGTATCCGCCTGCGTGCCGGTACAAAGGCAAAAATCTACAACGCCATTGTAAAAGGCAAAGGGCAATGCCTCACCACCGAAACTACAGAAACTGAAAATGCTTTGATGGATGGTAGCTCCGAGCTGCAATACATCACACTGGCCACGGACATAAGCTGCAAAGAAGGTATCTATTCTTCCAATGAATTCACCAAAGACGGTAACCACAATATCATCAATTATAGCGTCATGTTCACCAACGGCTATGTAGGTACTATCGAAGGCGGGAAAAACCTGAGCGACGACAGTTTCTTCACTCAAGCCGCCTATCAGGGTGCAGTACCCGCAAGTAATGACTGGACACAAGGCTGGACACTGAAAAGCGGTATAGCCGAAGAGACCATTGAAGAGCTGAAAGGTGAAATAACCACCAGCAAGACTCTGACAGAAGGAAAAACCTACTACCTGACCGGAGAATACAAAGTAAAGAATGGCGCCACACTGAAAATAGAACCGGGTGTAACCATCATCGCCAAACACGATGACATCGTAGACTACATCCTCGTAGAACAAGGTTCCAAGATCGATGCACAGGGTACTGCCGAAAACCCCATCGTAATGACCTCCGAAAAGAAAGAAGCCGGAGCCTGGGGTGGTATCCACATCTGCGGATATGCACACACTAATGTAGCCGGCGGCACAGGCAGCTCGGAAATAGGCGGTGCCATTTACGGGGGTAACAACGATGCCGACAACTCCGGTACACTGCGCTACGTGCGTATCGAATACAGCGGATACGCTTTCGATGAGGAACACGAAGCCAATGGTTTCACCTTCTATGGCGTAGGCAACGGCACCACAGTAGAATATTGCCAGGCTTACCAAGGTTCTGATGACGGTTTCGAGTTCTTCGGCGGATCCGTTAACATAAAATACTGCGTATCTACCAGTTGCAGCGATGACTCCTTCGACTGGACTGAAGGCTGGAACGGAAAAGCCCAGTTCCTTGTAGCCTATCAGGAAGCAGCGGAAACACTGGGGTATGACTGCGACTGTCTGCTGGAATGTGACAACAACGGTACGAACTTCGCTGCTACTCCCATTGCCCACCCCATCCTCGCCAACCTCACACTGATTGGCAACGGTGGCAGCAAACAGGGCGTACGCCTGCGTGCCGGAACACAAGTGGAGCTTTACAATACGCTTATCACCGGCAAAGGGCAACCTCTGACCGTAGAAACCACAGAAACTGAAACAGCCCTGAAAGAGGGTGTATCTAAACTGGAGTACGTAGCTATCAGCAAAACATTGTCTTCCAAAGAAGGCATTTACACCAACGATATGTTCGCAGCAGCAACGGGCAACCTCACTACACAGAACTTCACTTGGGAAAATCTCTACGAAGGCACTATTGATGGTGGCAAAGACCTCAGTGCCGACAGTTTCTTCACCAAAGCCGAATATAAGGGAGCTGTAAAAACAGGCGACAACTGGACAAGCGGCAACTGGATCAAACAATAAAACGAGAAACACACATAATTCACGAAGCAATAGCTTCTACAAAGGCAACGCCGGACAAGTTCAGAGGAACTGTCCGGCATAAATTCTCATCTAAGAGAGAAAATATTCTCATAGGGATGAGAAAATATCGAGAATCGGTGCCGATTATCTCAATTAAGCCTTTCGCGGAAATCTTCACCGGATGGTGACTGGAATACGTGAAGATCAAACTCAGAAATAATAGCCAACAGATGGTCGAAGACATCAGACTGCAAGTCTTCATAAGGTATCCAGGATGTGGTTGCAGAGAAGAAATACAGTTCCAACGGTATACCGTGATCGGTAGGCTGAAGCTGGCGCACCATGCAAGTCATATTATGATTCACCCCCGGATGGCTCTTCAGGTAACAATTCAGATAAGCACGGAAGACACCAAGATTCGTCTGGCGACGACCATTCACAAGGATGGAGTTATCGATATGATGTTCTTCATTATACTCCTTAATCACTTGTTCCGTCTGTTCAACATAGTTTGCCAAGAGCTGTATCTTGCGATACTTCGCCAACATTTCAGGCGTACAGAACCGCACACTGTTCATATCGATATTGATAGAACGTTTGATACGGCGTCCGCCACTCTCCTGCATACCACGCCAGTTCTGGAAAGAGTCGCTTACGAGCAAGTAAGGCGGAATAGTAGTGATGGTTTTGTCGAAATTACGAACCTTCACTGTATTCAATGACACTTCTATTACATCACCGTCCGCTCCATACTTAGGCATAGTGATCCAGTCGCCTACTTTCAGCATATTGTTGGCAGAAAGTTGCACACCGGAAACAAAGCCCATGATACTGTCTTTGAATACTAACATCAGCACGGCAGCCGAAGCTCCCAGACCGGTGAGTAATACACCGGGCGAACGGTCAATCAGTATGCTGACAACGATGATACCACCGACAAAATAAAGGATGACCTGTACTGTCTGCAAGAGTCCCTTCAAAGGACGGTCGCGAAACTGTTCCTTCTCGCTATATACGGTATAAACCGCAGTAAGCAAAGCGCTGATAAAGCTAAGAAACATTATAATAATAAAGATGAGACAGAAACGCAGGATAAGCGCCAACGTTGCCGACTCTGCGTCGGAAAATGCCAGAGGAAGCAGGATATAAATAAGAATAGGTGCCACCATACGACTAAGATGCACCATCACTTTGCGGTCGAAAACAATGTCATCCCAGGTGGCTTTTGTTTGCTTTACCAAACGCGAAACGACTTTCAGCAAGATCTTCCGGCAAACAGTATCCGCCAGATAAGCTACCAGGAGAACTCCCAGGAATGCTATAAATTGATCTAACTGGGCAGCCAATGACTGGCTGAAACCTAAAGCCTGAAGTCCTTCGTTAATTTGTTGTACAATGCTCATGATACTAAGAATTAATTTTGGTGTTAATGGTTAGTAATTACCGCTCCCTGTTCAGGAAGTCTCCTATATCTTCTTTTAACCACTGATACAAGTAAAGGTTCTTGTATCCGCTGTTCTTTTTCAACATCAAGCTGACGTTGGTCTGGCTATTCTCATAGCTGGTCAGTTCGTTATGGAATTGCTCGTTGTGGGCAGCCAGACGCTTAATTTCCTGTTCGCGCTCGCGACGCAGCACAGTACATACGGGGATAAGAAGTTTCATCACAACACCATCCATGAGGTGATGCCCCTGTATGTAGAGATAAGTAGTATCAGGATTCAGTCCCAGCTTCTCCAGTTCCAGACCCAAAGCCTCCACCGACTTGATATTTCGCGGAAAACGTCTGCGCATCTCGGAAAGTTTCTTGGCAACGGCACGCTGCACGGGCTCCAGTGTTCGTTCGGGATGATGTACATTGACTTCCTGCAAGCGGGTACAGGCATTGAAGTCATACATCGGAAAAGTATATGTATCTCGTTGGCGATAGAACCAGACGTTCCATAGAAAGAGCGGATAGACAATTTGCGAATAACGCTTCAGGAAAGCAGGAAAGTCTATCAGCATACGGTCGTTCAACGTAGCCTGCACGCAAACTTCATGCAAGCTTTCAGCATAACAATGGAAATTCTCGATGGCATATGCGTACGTCTGGAATATGTAGGGACTACTGTTTATCTTATGTGAAACGCTCGTTTTGCCTTGTAACAGAAAGTCGTAGTCACTGTCCACACAGGCTATCAGGCTCTTGCCCAGTTCAGTAGTGTTCAGCGTATTCATCAGCACCATCTTCTTACCCTTGGCAAGAGAGGTAGCCGAAGGCAGCATCACCTGAAAATAATATTCATCTGTCTCGAACTCAGCCAACAATGTGCGCCAGAAAGCTACATCATCGTAACTTTCCACATACGCCACAATGCGACGCCGCGCCTTCTTAGGATAAAGCTTGTTGGCGGCATTGAAATAGGCGGATGTAAGATTATGTTTTAAAGAAGTAGCCATGGTTATATTATCACTTTATCACCTTTATTTATATCTCAGTCGAAATATCGCTCACTTCTGTCACCGCATCCAGCCAGCCTTCCATGATGACGGCGGGAGAATGAGTGGTAAGTATCAGTTGCACATTGGGATTCAATTCACGTATCATACCGATAAGTTTTTGCTGCCACTCGATGTGAAGAGAGGCTTCGGGTTCATCCATAAAGAGGACACAATGGGCATTGTCGCGCACCAGCACGGTGAGCAGGATAATCAGCATCTGTTTTTCACCGGAAGATAGTTTATAGGGCAACAGGCGTTCACCGTCCTGATAGAAGATGATTTCATTACTGCGGCGATCTATAGTTTTGCGGGTATAGCTGAATAACTGATCCATCAGATCCTGGAACTTCCGCTTGGGAAGGGATAAGGAAGCGGCTTGTGAACGCTGTTCCTCATCACCGGAAAGGAGTTCGATCATCTTGTTGCCAATATTCACCTGGTAATCGAGGTATCGGCGTTGCAAGAGATAAAGTTGCCAGTCCAGTTCGGATTTGACGTTCGGATCGGCCATGCGGGCGGTAAAGTCGCCCATAATCAAGGGGCGGTCGTAACTACGAATTACGTCGTAAGGAATATACGTGGCATCCGGACGGTCGAAGGTAACACGTACGCCCTCTATCTCGCCGTTCTTTATCTCCCCCGAAAGTTCTTCCAGATAGTGGACGGAACGGTTAAGGATCGTGGTTTTCCCCACTCCGTTGATACCGGAAAGGATATTCACGTCGGGACGTAAGTCCCAAGCTATGTCAAAGCGATCCCACAACCTGTGTATCTCTATACGTTTGATGTAATTAGCTTGTTCTTCCATAGTTTTTGCTTTTAATTAAAGCAAATATACGTGATTATCTTTTATTTCCACGCCCGGAAATAGAAAAATCACTTCTCATCCGGTAAATCAATGCAAAAACATGCGCCATCCCGATAAGATGTATCGAGATAAATGGAACCACCCAGACGGGTGACAATGAGGCGACAGGAATAAAGACCTAAGCCTGTGCCAGGCATGAAGTCATCCAGTTTGGTAAAACGGTCGAATATGTATTCGGCTTTGTCGGCAGGGATACCGATCCCCGTATCACTTACCATAATACGAATCTTCCCACCGGTACGCATCAGATTCATACGGATAGTACCGGCAGTTGTAAACTTCGCGGCATTGTTCAGGATATGTTCTACAACGTGTTGCAGATATTTGTCATTCGTTTTTACAAGGCACTCATCCAGTCCGGATTCAAACAACCAGGTGATTCCGGATTTTTTCGTTTTTCCCTTACACATATCCAGAAGTCCTGCACAAATCGGCAATATATCTATCCGTTCCATAGGAAATAACTCCAGCGAACTGCTTAAATCCGATACTTGCAGGATATCCTCGAACAATTCGGTCAATTGATTAGAGTTCTTTTCAATGATGACCGGAAAATCCTTCTTGTCTTCCTGATCCAAGTCTTCATTCAGCAACAAAGTACTGAAACCACAGATAGCATTTAGCGGAGTACGTATCTCATGACACATGGATTGGAGGAATTCCGTCTTCATACGGTCACTCGCTTTGGCACGTTCACTTTCCTCAGCCACTTTTTCATTAGACA
>OLSP01001988.1_pt1 | contig 17435 bp, 4 predicted proteins | sample 1672941 | NCBI WGS metagenome assembly OLSP01 (sample SAMEA3136739, study PRJEB25190) | human gut metagenome | reverse complement strand
ACTTTGATTGATGCAGGCTTTAAATCAAAAAAAGCCTTGAATCCTGCTAAAAAGATACCGTTGGCGGACGGCTGCTGCGACGCGGTGCTCGACGTGTTTACGCCCGCGAACTACGCGCAGTTCGGGCGCATCCTCAAAAAAGACGGCGTGCTCATCAAGCTCGCGCCGAGGCAGGGCTATCTGCGCCAGCTCCGCGAGGCGGCGGGCGGACGGCTGGCGGCCTACGACGGTGCGCCCGTTTCGGATTACGCGCACGCGCATCTGAACGTGCTGGAACAGAGGACGATCACCTATACGATGCCGGTCAGCGGGGCGCTGGCGCTGCATCTGGCGAAAATGACCCCGATGCTCGCCAACATCGATGCGGACAGCCTTGACCTGAGCAGCGTGACGGAGATCACCGTTGACGAGACGATGATCGTCGGCACCATCAAACGGGAGGAAGAATTGTGAAGACGTTTTTTATGAATGACTACGGCGAGGGCGCGCATCCGATTGTGATGCAGCGGCTCCTTGAAACCAACATGGAGCACACCTGCGGCTACGGGCTGGATGATTACAGCCTGCGCGCGGCGGACGTGATCCGCGAGAAATGCGGCCAGCCGGGGGCAGCGGTGCACATCATGGTCGGCGGCACATCGGCCAACAGCATCGCGATTGCGGCGTTCCTGCGCCCCTATGAGGCGGCAATCTGCGCGCCGACGGGGCACATTAACGTGCACGAAACCGGCGCGGTGGAAGCGACGGGGCACAAGGTGCTCCCCTGCGCGGCGAAGGACGGCAAGGTGACGCCGGAGGGCGTGGAGGCCGTCTGCGCGCTGCACACGGACGAGCACATGGTCGCGCCGAGACTGCTCTACATCAGCCAGCCGACGGAAATCGGCACCGTCTACCATCTGGACGAGCTGAAGGCGCTGCGCAGGGTCTGCGACGCGCACGGGCTGATCCTCTTTGTGGACGGCGCGCGGCTGGGGAGCGGGCTGACCAGCGCGGAATGCGACATGACGCTCAAAGATTTGGCCGCGCTGGCGGATTGCTTCTACATCGGCGGCACGAAGAACGGCCTGCTCTTCGGCGAGGCGATGGTGATCGTCAACCCGGCGCTGCAAAAGGATTTCCGCTTTATGATCAAGCACAACGGCGGCATGATCGCCAAGGGGCGGCTCGGCGGCGTGATGTTTTTGGCGGCGCTGGAGCACGACGATTATTTCGCGTGGGCCAGACACGCCAACGAGATGGCCGATATCATCCGCGCGGGCATGGAGCGCGCGGGGATTCCCTTCTTCCAGCGGACGACGACCAACCAGATTTTCGCCGTGCTGACGGAGGAGCAGAACGCCGCGCTGGCGCTGGATTTCGCTTATGAACGCTGGGCAACGCTGGATGACGGGCGCGTGGCCGTCCGCTTTGTGACAAGCTGGGCGACGACGGCGGAGGATTGCCGGAAACTCGTCTCCGCGCTGGAGGCGTTGGCCTGATGGCGCGCGAGGGGCGGTCTCATGTGCGCAAGAGAAAAAAAGGCTGTCTGGTTGGCTGCCTGACGAATCTGCTGCTCGTGCTCGGCGTGGCGGCGCTGCTGTTTGTCGGCGCGCATGTGCTGGGCTTTGTGAAGAGCGACCCGCAGACGGGCGCGCCGACGCTCCGCTTTGACAATCTGCCGGAAATCAAGCTCGGCGATTTTGATCTGAGCAAAATCGAGCTGCCGGACGTTTCGAAGCTGACGGAGAAGCTGCCCAAGTGGGCATACGGCGTGAACCCCAACGGGCTGACGATCAAGACGCTGCGCGCGGGCGACGGCGAGGCGGTTTTTGTCTGCGCAGACGGATACACCATGCTCGTCGGCGCGGGCAGCGGAACGGGCGCGGCGCTCTGCAGCCAGCTTCTGCTTTGCGGCGTGAACCACCTGAGCGCGGCGGTTGCGATGGGCTCGGAGGATGAACAGCTCGGCGCGATGAAAATGGCGCTGGGGCTGACGCGGCCGGATTATCTCTTTGTGCCGCCGACGCAGACGAAGGGCAAGGCCTACGCGCAGATGATCGACGCGGCGGAAAAGCGGGGGACGCAGATCGTCTCCGCGACGCAGAACATGGCCTTTACCCTCGGGCGGGCGCGCGTGACATTCATCGGCCCGGCGCGGACGCAGCATACGGACAGCCGCGACGACGGGCTGACGCTGCGCATCGACTACGGGGAGACGAGCGCCGTGGTGACGGGCTGCATCACCGCGAGCGGCGAAAAGGAGATCGTCGCCTCCGGCGCGGCGGTCAAGTGCGACGCGCTGATCGTCTCCCGCGGAGGAACGGAGGCTGCGACATGCGCCGAATGGGTGGAGGCAGCCAAGCCGGGCGTTGCGTTTGTCACGGGGAAAAACCCCGCCAACAGCGTGCGCATTCGGCTGCAAAAGGCCGGGGCGACGGTTTACGCCGCGAAGGAAAACGGCGTGATGACGCTCTATTCGGACGGACAGAAGATCACGGTTCAGCCGTAAACATGCGAAAGACCCTGCCGGGCGGCGTCCAATGCCCGACAGGGTCTTTCTGTTAAGAAACAGGGAGAAAATAGGGGGGAGGAGTGATCCTCGCTCGATTGGGTTGCGCTCAAGCGGGGCGCATACCTGGCAGGTGCGTCAAGCCTGCAAGGCTGCGGAGAGGCGCGTCAAACCTCATCCGCCATTTTGTTCAGGGAGGTGTTAGTTATCTCTAACAACAAGGTCATTATACAGGATATTGAGCGGCTTGTCAAGAGAAAAATTGAAAGTATTCCGCTGGGAATTGTATAGAATTTGCGGCGTTGTATATGAACTGGGATAAAAGGAAAAATTATCATTTTTACTAGATCTAAAACGTTTCCTTTGTGCATTGGTAAGTTGAAAAAAAACAAGGAAGAGTGGTAGAATAAAATAGAGAAGAAATCGGTATATATCTCCCCCTATGGGAAGTATATGCGGCTTTCAATGGAAAGATGAAAAAAGATCGGCGAAAGGGGCATGTCGATATGAAAAATAAAAGAAGAATTTTTGCATGGATGCTGTGTCTGGTGTTGCTGGGCGCAGCGTCTCCGATGCGCGTGAACGCGGAGGATGAGCAGCAGAGCGAAGGAATCGTTTTGTATGAAGAAGGCGGAAAGCCCGAATACACCGAAGCTGAAGCGGAATCTGAAGTTTACAGCGAGACGGAAACGCCGATTGAGACGGAAGAGGCTGAAGAAGAGCCGGAAGGCACGGAAGAACCGGAAGCCACGGAAGAACCGGAAGCGACGGAAGAACCGGAAGTCGTGGAAGAGCCGGAAGCGACGGAGGAACCGGAAGATACGGCGACGCCCGAACCTACGGCAACGGTTGAGCCGACGGCAACGCCTGAACCTACGGCGACGGTTGAGCCGACAGTGACGCCCGAACCCACGTCCCAGCCTGAGCCGGAGGAGCAAATCGAAACAATCGACTGGGCGCAGCTCAGACTGGACGGAAACGGCGATTCGGCGCGGCTGGTGATCGGCGTGAACAACGCGGACGGCGTGCGGCTGGAGCCGTTTGCGGTAGCCATCGGCGGCGACACGGACGCGTGGCAGGCGGATGATTTCTGGATGGACGGCGCTTCCCTCAGTTGGGAAAACGGCGAAATCGTTCTGTGGGTCTACGACGGCGTGGCGCAGGGCGGCGAGGTGCTTTGCGGCGGCCGTCGGCTGACGCTGACGCTGAGCCGAAACGGCGATGCGGAAACGATGCTCACCCTTGCGGCGCTGGACGGCGACGGCAACGAGCTGGATCTGCGCAACAGCGGCGACGGCAGAATCAAATTGCAGGCGCATTGGGATGCGAAGGTCGTCCGGCAGCCGGTGCAGATTGAGACGGAACTGATCAGCAACGGAAGCGACGGCCTGGCTTATGGCGACACGCTGGAAATGACTGCCGTGGTCAACGTCCAGCCGACGGATGCGAAGTGGTCGATCCGCTGGCAGTACAGTCAGGACGGCGAACACTTTGAAGACGTTGAAGGCGCAAACGAGATGCGCTATGCGGTAAAGCTCGACAAAATCAACGCGCAGTATTACTGGCGCTTTGTGGTATCGGTTGAAGACTGAGCGACATGTTTTTGGAGGACAGGATGGAAAGGATGAACCATCTGAAAAGGGTTATGGCTTGGGTGATGACGGCCGCGATGCTCGTCAGCTCTTGCCCGACGACGGCGATTGCCGATGAAGTGGTCAGCCAGGTGCAGAAGCCGGTTGCGCAGGCCCTCAGAAGCGGCGAAACGTATGGCTCTTTGCAGGAAGCCTATAAAGCCGAGTTTGAAACGACGACGGACGAAACGCACATGTCTTTCGCCGACCGCGTTCGGGATGTCGAAAAGAATGGAAAAGATACCTTGATTTACGCGAACCTGCGTCCGGCGCAGAACGCGGCGCAGTGGAAGACGGGCGAGGTCGTCCCCTTTACATTGAGCATGACCTTCCAGCTCGCCACGAACCTGACCGAATACAGGGCGTTTGACCTGAATTCGATGACGTTCGACGAGTACATTCGATATCGCCCGTTCGATTCCTACGACGATATCAAGCTGCAAATCAGCGCGCCCGGCAATCTGCGGATTTCCGCGACCGATAACGGAGGTTGGACGAATACTCTGAACGTTGACAAAGTCCAAAGCGTCGTTCCCGCGGACGGCAGCAACGCCGTGACGCTGAATTATACGTTCTTTGGACGCATGATCGATAACGGTGTACATGCCGACGGCGATCTCATCACGCCGACGGTTTCACTCTCCGCGTCGATCACGCCGAAGATGCACTACTATGACAAAAACGGCGAAGAGAAAGTTTACGCCGGTACGCCGATTGACTATCGGGCAACAATCCACACGAACGCCTTCCGGAATGCGGCAGAAGCAAAGACGTGGGATGTGCAGAACGAGGCCGTGAAGTACACGGTAAACGGCGACGAGGTAACCTTCACCTATCAGGTGCGCACGGGCGCGCTGGGAACGCAGGGCGAGATTCTGCGTCAGAACAGCGACTACGTGGATAAGGGCGTGCTCGATCTTTCCGGCTATACGCTCCAGGAAACGATTCAGCCGGTTGCGGGAAAGAATGGCGCGAAGGTCTATCCGAAGCAGGCCACAGTGACACTTGGAGACAGCGCCTATACCTGCGATATTGTGAAAAACGAGGATGGCACGCGCAGCCTCGTAATGCCCGCAAAGGAAGGAAACACGATCCACAACACGGCGGCGCTGGACGGCGATAATACCGTTCATCCGTCGGTCTATGCGTACAACAATTACACGGTCAACCTGATCTATGACAGGGCGGGCTTTGAGCTGGACTGCGACGACGAACGGCTGGATGACGTTGCCTTTAAGGGCTTGGGCGTCACGCTGGATTCGACGCTGAACTACACGGTTTACGGCGACAGCGACAAAAAGACGGACGACAGCAGCAAAACACTGTATTATCATTTCGTGCGTCAGGGCGGCTACATCCTGCCGGAACAGTATGTGAAGCTGGCGGCAGATGTAGCGGACAGAACGGCCTATTCGGGCAGCGACGCGGTCTTTGAGATTTATAAGGCCAGCGAAGTGACGCCCAACGAAAAGGGCGAGCTGGTGCTTGGCGAGAACGCGAAGCTTTCCGACCGGATCGGCGCGTTTGAGACGAGCCGGGAACTGCCCGAAGGCGACTATTATGTGGTGCGCACGGGGATGGAAGCGGGCTATACCAACGTCAAGCCGGGCGACAAGACGATCAAAATCGGCGAGGCGTCCTATCCGTATCAGCTTGTGGCGGTGACGGCCGGAACGAAAGAAAACGCGGTGAAAGCCGAGTTCGAGGATTACAACGCGCAGAACGGCCAGTTTATCCTCGAAAAGATGTTCTATGCGCCGGACGGCACGCAGAATACAAACTCCAGCCTTTCCGCGGAGTTTACGCTGACCGGGCAGAAAGGCCGCACCTACACGGTGAAGGTCGAAAACGGAAAACCGACCACGGTTTATCTGCCCGCGGATACCTATACGATGAAAGAAACAGGCGTATCCGACGGTTTTGCCAAGGCGGATGACAAGATTGTCGTCATCGAGGCGGGCAGTCAGACGCGGATGACGGACGACAACGCCGTGAAGAACTATTCGACGGATGGTCTGCTGAACCTGAAAGCCTATCTGCGCGAGTATGAGCGGGGCGAAAATCTGGAAGCGGATCAAAGCCACTACACGGTGACCATCACGCGCGACGGCGAGACGGAGCCGGTGAAGCAGACGACGCTGGATGAGGCGGAATCCGTCTATCTGCCGAGATTCGACGGGGACGGGCGCCTCATCACCTATCGCGTGAAGGTGGAGAGCAACGAACAGACGGACGGTCTGTTTTACGCGAGCGAGAAGAACGGCGAGGTGGAGAAGCCTGAAGCGGAGATTGAGATCACCTTTACGGACGACGCGAGAATCCAGAACGCCGACTATTTCTTCATCAAGCAGCAGGAGCTAACCATCACGAAGCGGCTTGTCGATGTGAGCGGCCTGAACAAAGAACAAACGTGGACGATCACGGTTCAGGCTGCCTGCGAAGAGGGCGCGCTGCCGAGCCAGACGGTTGAACTGACGACCGACGGCAAACAGAACGAGGCAAGCCAGACCCTTTCGCTGCGCGGCTGGGACGAAAACGGCCATGTGGTGACCTATACCGTCGGCGAAGAGGCGGCAGAAGGCTATGCGGTGACGTACAGCAAGGAGAGCGTGAGGCTGGACGACGGTACGGACAAGACGATCACCGTCACCAACACGCGTCAGGTCGGCAAGACGACCTTCACCAAAAAAGGCAGCGACAACGCGACACTGCCCGGCGCGGTTTATGCCGTGCTGACCCAGAAAGCGGATGGCACGACCTATCTGGTCGGGCGGACGCCGACGGACGGCGTGCTGACGGAAAAGACGCCGGCCATTGTGGATGAAGCGGGGCGCTTGACCCAGCCCGTGGAGGACGAGTATCGCTTCACGACGGACAAGGACGGCAGAATCGAACTGGTGCTCCCGGTGGAGGAAGGAACTTCCTATTATTTGCAGGAGCTGGCCGCACCGGAGAACTACTATTTGAATACGGAACTCGTTTGGCTGACGGTTGCGGCGGGCGACGACAGCCAGAAGGCCGTACAGGTGGACCAGCGGAAGTATCAGCTTGAGGTGACCAAAGTTTTCCCGAACGAGGTGGCGAACGGCAGCTTTGCGACGTTTACCCTGTACGACGAGACCAAGCAGCAGGTCGGTGATCCGGTCACGGTGCGCAAGCCGGATCAGGCGGTCGGCGTGTTCACCATCCCGGCTTACGGCACGTACTATGTCAGGGAAACGGCGGTTTCCGGCGACATGATGCTCAACGACAAAGAATTTGGGCCGCTGACGTATAGCGAGACGGATCGGGCGGACAATCCGACTGTTCCCAACAAGGCGAACGTCGGCAGCCTGACGGTTGAGATGCGCGACGAGAAGAAGGAAAAGCTGGACACGCAGCCCGCGGACATCGATTATGTGAACGCGGCGGATCTGGCGAAGTTCACGGTCTCGGTGGGCGCGTCGAACCTCGCGGAGGACAGCTATGCCTATCGGGCGCTGCTGAAAACCGGCTTTGTGCTCGACAAAACGACGAACACGCTGGTTTACACGGGCGAAAAGGGCGCAAGACGGGCGTTTAAGCTGTCCAGCCTGCCGATTTACGGCGAGCCGAACGACAAAACCACGGCGCTGACGTACACGGTGAAGCAGGAGCAGGCGGCGCAGAGGTATTTCAAGGCGGAAGACGGGCAGCAGTTCAAGCTGGACGAAAATGCCAGCCAGACGCTGACATTTGAAAATGAGCCGAAGGCCGCTCTCAACGTCAGCCTGAACTACCAGAAGGAATATGAGCTGGAGCGCGGCAACGCGCCGGAGTATCCGCTGACGGGTGCGACGATGACGCTCTACGAAGTGAAGGACGGCGGCACGCTTGAACCGGTTGAGTCGATCAACATGACGAACCCGACTGCGACGATCTCCGATCTGCACGGCCTCAAGCACTATGTGCTCGTGGAAACGGAAGTTCCGGACGGATACTGCGCCTATGAATCCAAAAATCCGGATCATGCGCACAGCGACAACGCGACGTACAACAGAGAGCCGCACGATTATCAGGATGTGCTGGGTAACTTCAAATATGTTGAATTGACGGGCGAAGAGACCGATAATCAGAACGACAGTCAGAGCAGCATCACCAATTACAAGGACTATGTGCAGCTGAAGCTGAACAAGAGCGGCTACACGGTTCAGTTTGAAGACGGCGCGGCGACGGAAGGCGTTGTCGTCGGCGAGACGCAGCCGCTGGATTACTGCCAGTTTGAGGTTTACGCCATCCGCACGAGCGACCTGACGAAAGAACAGCTCGATCTGCTGGCCCGCAACAGCGCGTTTGAAGCGCCGAAGGCGGGAGACACGGTGGAAAAAGGCAAATATACTGGCTCGGAAGCGGACCTGGAAGCTATTTTCACCGACGAATCGCAGAAGAGCAAACTGATTACTGACGGAATCACCTATGAAACCGGCGCGAGCGGCATGGGCACGGGCGCGTTTATGACGGACGCTTTTGAGCTGGGCGGCGACGTCGGCGAATATACCTTCCTGTTCCGGGAGGTGAAGATCAACCACGCAGGCAGCTATCAGGAGGTCTACGGCGGCGTGTGGTCTGCTGCGGCGACAGAGGTCAATGCCGTGACGGAAGTGGACGCATACAACGAGGCCGATGTGCTGAGCGGCGGGGAGACCGAGTTCAAGGGTCTGTTCCAAGTGAAGCTGGATAAGGAATACTGGCCGTCCACCGAAGCGAAGGACAACAACCGGGTCGACGAGCTTAAGCCGCTGGCGGGCGTGACCTTTGAACTCCTGCTTGCGCGCGAAAACGCGAACGGCCTGTTGGAGGCTGTCAAGGGCAGAGGCGCGTTCAGCACAGAATTTGTCACAGGCTGCGAGAGCGGCATGAGCGCGGGCTACGGCGTGAGCATCACCGTTTCGCTGGAGACGCTCTATACGGAAAACGGCGGCGCGGACAATCCGGATAACCCGGTGAAGCTGGACAAGGATGAAAACGGACAACCCTTCTACGAGGCTGATTTCATCCTCCGCGAGAAGGATTACCCGATTAACATGGTTTATATGCAGGAGCGGTATGCCCTGCATGTGAAGGCTGTCAAGAATGCGCAGGGTGCGGATTACGTGACGGTTGTAGACGATTATCTGAACAAAGACGGACAGGACAACGCCATCAAGAACATCCTCGGCGAGATGACCTATCTGACGGTCGCCAAGTATGTGGACGGCGAGCGCTATTACGGCGGAGAGGAAAGCACGGATGCGGTTTACACCATCACGGATGCAAAAGGCAATGTGTATACCCGTGTCACGCTGAACAACGCGAACCATTATGAGACGACGGTGCAGCTGCCGCGCGAGACGACGTTCACGATTGAAGAGACAACCGCGCCGGTAATCGAGGGCGTGCAGACCGACAAGAGCGGTTTTGTGTTTGACGGCGAGAAGGTGAACGGCACGTCGGCCAACCGACTGACGTTCACCACGGGCGAGTACAAGAGCCAGATTGCCGTCTGCTCCACGAATACGCGTTTCCATTCGCTGACCGTCATCAAGCGGGACGCGGATGGGAATCTGGTCAAGGGCGCGCCGATTCAGATTGGTTATTCCGATGGCGAGAGCGAGGTTCTGAGCAGCAACGGAAGCGAGCTGGCGAACACGCGACAGAACACGAACGAAAAGGGCGAGGTCATTTTCAGCCTGCCGATCTGGGATTATCGCACGAGCGAGGCGGGCAAATATCCGAAGGCCAAGTACGCGATTGCCGAGACGCTGGATGAAAAGTGGGAGACTAAAAACTGGAACCCGAACGCAGTGGTCAACCAGTATTTCAAGCTGCTCAACGGCGGAAAGCTGACGATCGCGGGCGCGGACGTTCAGGCTGACAAACCGATTAGGGTTTACAACCCGGCGACGACGAGCGTCACCATTCACAAGGTCAGCGATCGGAGCGGCGAGACGACGGATTTGAAGCCGATTGCGGCGTATTTTGCCCTGTATTTCTGCCCGTTCAAATCGCAGGACGAGTTCGAGGGCAAATCGAACTATCCATTGAACTATCCGCAGAGCGGCTATAAGTATCTGCCGTGTACGGGCACAACGGACGCCAAAACGGGCAAAATCACGTTTGACGGCCTGTATTCCGGCTGGTATTTGCTGGTCGAGACGATTCCGCAGGGACAGGTGAACGCGGGGCAGCTGTTTACGACGTGGTTCCGCGTCATCTGCGACAAGGATTACAAGCATCTGGACAAGAGCGGGAAGCGCAAGAGCTACACGAGCGAAGTTCAGCTCCTCGCTTCCGCAACGCTCAAAAATCGGAGCGACGCGGGCCGTCAGGACGCGAACAACAGCGTGAAGATCATCGATCACACCATCGATGTGACCAACACGCCGCGCGCGTATCTGGAAATCACCAAGACGTTTGAGCCTTCTCAGACGCAGAGCATCCCGGAAAGCGTCGCCTTCTATGTCTATAAGAAGGGGACGACGGAAGCGGCCGAACTGGAAATGCGCGTCGTCGATGCCAATGGAACCGAAAGCTGGCAGAAGGTGGCGCGGCAGCCGATTACGCTCGGCGGCTTCACCGAGAATGATCGGAGTCAGTCCGTCGTCGTGCGGATCGATCCGGGCGCATACACCGTTGTGGAAAGCACGGACGAAAGCGCGGGCTACTGGTTCGCCAAGTCCGCGGCCTATCTGAATGGAAACACGGAGACGCCGGTTTACAACGGCACGACCGTCGCGAACGGCCGGATCACCAGCAGCCGGAACGTGACCGTCACGCGTTACAACGCGATGGACGTTCAGCACCAGATGAAGGTTGACTTTGTCAACGCCGGCACGCTGATGGCGGGTCAGATTGAGAAGACCAAACAGCTGAGCGAAAGCGAAAAGCCGACTGCGCTGGAAAACTGCTCCTTCTCGCTGTATACGCTGGACGAGCAGAAAAATAAGCACTATTATGTGGGGCGTGAAAGCGACACGCCGTTTGGCGACTGGACGGGCACGCGTGAAAACGCGGCGCGCTTCAAATCCGGCGCGAACGGCATGGTGCAGCTGAACGAAGTTTATGCGCCGGAAGACGCGATGACGGACGGCACGCTGTACACCTATTACGTCGAAGAGATTTCCGCGCCGAATTACAGCTATCAGCTGGCGTATGACAAGCCGATTGGTTTGACGGCGGGCATCGTGGCCGACACGGTTTCGATGGTGAATACGCGCGGCGTATCCATTCAGGTTCGCGTGTTCGGCAGCGTGAGAATCAACCGCGACGATGATACGCCGGTTGTCGAAGGCGCTGTGCTTCACATCATGAAGAAAGACGCGGACGGCGGACTGCACGAGGTTCTGCTTAGCGACGGACAGCCGTATCTGTACCAGAAGGTGACCTCCGACGCAAATGGCGACGTGCTGTTCCCGTATCTGCCGAAGCTCGAAGAGGGCGAGGCGTATGTCGTCTTTGAGCAGCTGGACGAGGGCGCGATCGGCGACGATCCCGCCAAGCCGTACCTGAACCCGGTGAGCCAGGGCTTCAAGGCCTATTACGATTTCAAAAAGACGGACGCAAACCACAGCATGGACGAGCAGGATGTTTCCGAGCTTGACCGCGCGGCGGGCTATTATACCGTCGTCACAAGCGAAGAGCTGATGGCCAATCCGAACGAGCTGTTCAGCACGCTGCACTTCAACGCATATAACGAGCCGAAGGGCAGACTGGTGATCCTCAAGCGCGACTATGAAAACAGGAGCGCGCTGGTCGGCGGCGCGAAGTTCAGCGCGGCGGAGACGGACGGCACGGACGAGACGCACAGCTATGCGTTTGCGAACCTCGAACCGACCGCCGAAGACAGGACGGAAGCGCCGCAGACGCTTGAAATCGGCGAAAAGACGTATACGCTTGCGAAGGACAGAACGTATTACACGGACAAGCAGGGGTATCGGTATACCTACGTCATCACGTCGTATGTTGAGCGCGGCAAGTACGCTTTCGCGGAAACGACGACTCCGGCGGGCTATATCGAAACCGAGGCTTTGCAGTCCGCAGGCATGCCGTGGCACACGGAGGCAAAAGCGGAGTTGACGAACAAAGGCGGCTTTGCCGCGGCGGCGTTCGCCAACATCCCGAACCGCGATCCGTATCTGGATAAGACCGTTTCGGCGGTCAACGGCGAGGCCGACGGAAAGCTGGGCAACCTGCAAAACACGCAGGCGGACGGAAGCTGGCAGACGGTGACCTTTGAAATCCGGAAGACGACGAGCGACAGCGGCGCGGCGGACGCGAACGACGCAATCCGCTACCCGATGAACAGCTTCGTGATTACGGACAACAAGGTCGAATATCAGACGGTGGACGCGCACGGCAATAAGAGCGGCTGGCTCGACGGCGGCGAGGAAACCGTGCAGACGCAGCACTTTGTGGAAGGCGTGACCGTCGGCAAGATGAGCTTTGCGCAGCTGGAGGAGGCCTATGGCACGGCGGCGGAAGGCGACAGAATCTATGCGGATGTTTACGGCATGATCGGCACGCAGGAGACGCTGATTCAGTCGAACATCGACGTGACCGACAGCGGCGCGGACGTTTCCCTGAAAGCGGAAGACGGCGGCTGCATCTACACGGGCTTCAAGATCGCGTATCATATGCAGGACAGCCGGGATATCCCTGCGGGCCTCAGGCAGGATACGCCGATTGTGGTGACGATGCGCTTCCATCAGGAATCCGGCGAAGCAATCGACCGCGTTTGCGGTGTGCGCAATACGGCGGGCCTCAACCTGGCCTATGCCATCGGCGCGAAGTCGCAGGCGAGCGTCAGCAAGACCTATACGGATGCGGCGAACTGCGATGCGGATTCGTCGATCGGCCTGCCGAAAGCCAGAATCACCAAACAGGTGCAGCGCGCGGAGATTGTGCAGAACCCGAACACGGGCGACTATGTCGTGACCGTGGAAGCGGAAGCCACCAACCCCAAGAGCGACAGTCTGACGGTGAGCGCGGGTTCCGGCGCGCATTATACGATTGTCTTTGAGAATATCAGCGGTCAGGCGGAGAACCTGCCCGCAATCGAGGCGCCGATTCTGGTCGATACGCTGCCGCGTCAGGCCATGGCCGTGAAGGCGGAAGCGACGAGCGACAACGCCGCGCTGAAGCTGACGACGACGGTATCCCAGGACGGCTACACGGTTGTGGTCCGGGGCGACGGCCGGCTGGAAGCGGGCCAGAAGATCACCCTGACGGTGGACGCGCTGTTCGTCGGCGAACGCATTCTGGAGCAGATTATCGCGCACAACACGGGCATGGATGCCAACATCGCCTATGCGATGAGCGGTGTGCAGACCGTGAAGAACACGAAGAACCCCTTCGGCGTGCCGTTTGTCGATGAAGCGGGCAACGAGATCACCGGCATGGTGAAGCAGCAGCCCGGCGACAGCCAGAGCGGCGAACTGCCCGGCTTTGAAGGCCAGCACGGCATTTCGGCGAAGGCTGAGCACAGGTCGGCGGAGCCTTCCGCGCTGACGATTTCCAAGTATGTGGCGGGCACGATTACCGGCAAGAACAAATTTGTCAGCGGGTCGAGCGTGGCCGTGACCGGCGCGAAGACCGAAAAGGACAACGAAATCAACCGGATCTATTACAGAATTCTGGTGGAGAACCCGTCGCTCTCGCCGGCAGCCAACGTCGCCGTGATGGACGAACTGCCGCACACGGACGACTGGCGAAACGACAGCAGCACCAGAGATTCCAAATGGGATGTGGCGCTGGAGAGCACGGCCATCAGCGTGACCAAATACGCGGCGGACGGAAGCTCCACGGAACTCAAATCCGGCGAAGATTACACGGTCTACTTCACGAAGGAGAAGATCACGTCTGAGAACCGGAATACCTATAACGACTATTTTGGCGCCGACAACATCAGAAACAGCTGGGCGACGAGCATGGCCCCGGCAGATGTCCACGGCTTTGCCGTGATGCTGACCCAGCCGCTGGCGGGCAAGGAGCGCGTGCTGATTGAATACACCTGCTCTGCGCCTGAGGTGACGGATTCCTCCGTTTACTTCACGACGGCAAACAACATTGCGCGGCTCAGCTATGACCAGCACAGCGGCGTGGCGAGCGACGTGACGCGCGTGGCGATCATCCCGGAGAAAGTATGGCTGGGCAACCGCGTCTGGATCGACTTCAACGGCGACGGCATTCAGTCCAAAGACCTGTCGGTCGAACCGAATTACGCGTACACGGGCGAAGGCAAGCAGCTGACCATGCAGCTCAGCCAGCGGTATAACCGTTATTACCGCCCGACGACGCAGACGCAGACGATCACCGACGGCAGCTATCAGTTTAACGAGCTGTTTGCGGCGGTGAAGCTTGCCAGCCTGAAAAACGATCCGAATGATTCGGACGGGAACGTTGTGGCGACCAACCTGTCCGGTTCGGAACGCTATACGTATCAGCTTACGCTGAGCGGCATTCCGAAAAGCTTCATGGTCACAAGGAAGAGCGTGAACAACCCGATCGCCTCCGATAAGGACAGCGATTTCGTGGCCGATGGAAACGGCAGCGCGGCGACCAAGTGGTTCTATCTGCCGGTGCCCACCGAAGAGATGGTGAAGAAAAACCAGCTGGGTTATCCGCAGGTGGACGTCGGCCTCGTGCCGGTGCGCAACCTTGAAATCACCAAGGAGGCGAACAACGACGCGGATGTTTCCGATGCGGTGTTCGAGATTTACGGCCCGTATACGACGGAGGAACTCGACAATCTGACCGCGGTTTCGGCGGCGAAGAAGGTCGGCGAGATGACGTCGAGCGGCAATGTGTACAGCTTTGTCAGCACGCAGAGCGCGTATCTGACCTATGCGGACAGCTATCTGGTTGTTGAAACGAGCGCTCCCGCGCCGTATCTGAGCACGGGCGCGACGTTCAGCGGAGAGGGCATTGCGGCGCACGACGAGGTTGAAATCGGCGGCGAAAAGCACAGCTGCTTCGTGCTGGAAGGCATGAACAGGCTGCCCGGCGACTTTAAGGCCGACAGCCGAAAGACCTATTGCGTGAGCGCGACCGATCTGTACAGCGCGGCGGGCACGTATATGCTCACGGCGCAGAAGAAGGTCTTTGCGGAGGGAACGCAGGTTGAGCTGGAGCGGTATGCCAACCTCTTCCGCATCTGGGTCACCAGTCCGGATGACCCGAATCTGACCAAACGCGTTGCGGCGGGCGGAAACGTCACAGTCGAGGAGAACGCGGTCTTTGTGCAGGCGGATGAAAACGGAAAATTCGACCTGACGATGAACTACGCGACCATTCCGGAGACGGGCTGGACACAGCGCGACTGGGAAGGTATGACGTACACCTATCAGATTGAAGAGGTGGATACCGCTTTCGACGGCGTGACCTACGACAAGACGAAGTACACTGTGACCGTGACGCTTGAAGACGACGGACAGGGCCATCTGACCCCGAACGCGAAGATCTCCGGCGGCGAGGACGGAAGCATCGTTTTGAAGAACGAACTGGCGCGCCGCGATCTGACGATTTCCAAGACGACGACGGGCAACGCGGTTTTGAGCGACGACGCGTTTACCGTGAAAATCAGACTCAGCCGCAATGATATTGTGCCGGTGGATGGCGATTATCCGATGGATGGCGCGGCGGAGACGACGCTGACCGTGAAGAACGGCGAAGCGACGCTGAAGATCCGCGACGGCCAGACGGTGACGATCAAAGATATTCCGGTCGGCACGACCTACACCGTCGAGGAGACGGACGAGCGGGCGCAGGGCTACAACATCGACGCAAGCGCCTATACGTCCGGCGGAAGCGGTGTGATAGCCACGGAAGCCAAGGTTGAACTGAAAAACGTCCGCAACGCCGGTTCGCTTGAGATCCGCAAGAAGATCGAAGGCAAAGATCCGATCAGCGAGCGCGAGTTCAGCTTTACTGCGGCGATCACCTATCCGGCTGGCGTGAATTTGGAAGACAAGGACAATCTGCCGAAGATTCCGATGGACAGCCAAATGACCGTTGAAGACCGCACGGTGACGATTAAGGACATCCGGATCGCTGTTTCGCAGACGAAACCTGACGTCAACGTGACGATTGACAACATCCTCTATGGCGCAAGCTACACGGTAACCGAAAACGACGGCTTCGCGGAGTGGGGCTATGCGGCCTATTACGATGAGGACAAGAAGTTTGGCGAGTCTACGCCGAACAGGGTTGTGAACGCCGAAAACCAGACGGCGCTGTTTACCAACGTGCGCAGCGCGGGCAAGCTGAAAATCGGCAAGACCGCGACGGGCACGGGCGTGGGCAAGGGCCTGGCGGCGGGTACGGAAACGTATAACGTCACCCTGACGCTGGAAAACGCGAAGGTGTCGCTGAACGGCCACGTCGGCCGCTCGAATATGCCGAGCGAGGGCGAAAAGACCACGTATCCGGTGAAGCAGGAGCGGGTCGGCCAGGCGGTGACGCTGAGGCTGAGCCTGCATAACGGCGAGGTCGTGACCTTTGAGGACCTGCCGGAAGGGACGAGTTACACCGTTGTCGAGGACGAACAGCCGTATCGCAACATGGGCTTTACCGTCAGCTATGCGGACGGGAACAGCAGCACGACCGAAAAGAACAAGGGAACGATTTCGAAAGAAACGGCCTCCTCGGTTCAGATCACCAACGTGCGCGACACGCACAGCGTGAGCATCACGAAGAACGTGCTCGGCCAAATGGCCAACGTGGATGATGCGTTTGACTTCAACGTCAAAATCGAAAAGAAGGACGATGCGCTGTCCGATGAGGCGGTTTACCGCGAGTACACCTACACGGTGAACGGCAAAACGGCAACGATCGATTTCAGACGGAGGGACGTACAGACTATCTCCTTGAAGAAGGGCGAGACGGCGGTGATCGATGACGTTCCGGACGGCGCGGATATCATCGTGACGGAAGCGATGAGCGAGAAGCACGAAGACGAGGGCTACACGCTCAAAACGGCCCAAACGGAGATCAACGAAAAGCCGAATATCATCGGCTACACGTTCACCAACGAGCGCTATATCGGATCGATTGAGATTACGAAAGCGCTTGCGGGAACGGGAAGCGACAAGGGCTACGGCAAGACGTTCACCTTTGACGTGAAGCTGTGGAATGAACACGACCTCGACCTGCTGAACGCGCGGACGAGCACCATGCCCAGCGGCGTGGTCGGCCTGACGAAGACGAACGAGCAGCGCGACGGGCACGACGTTTACGCCGGAACGGTGAGCATCACCATGGGCGCGGATCCGGTCATGACGCTGCGCACAAGCCAGATATAACCTTTGACCGTCTTGTGTCTC
>OLSP01001982.1_pt1 | contig 17462 bp, 15 predicted proteins | sample 1672941 | NCBI WGS metagenome assembly OLSP01 (sample SAMEA3136739, study PRJEB25190) | human gut metagenome | reverse complement strand
GGTCATCGTGGTGGTCAACAAGATCGACCGCCCCGACCAGCGCATCCACGAGGTCATCGACGAGGTGCTGGAGCTGCTGCTGGATCTGGACGCCACCCCGGAGCAGCTGGATTCCCCCATGCTGTTCTGCTCGGCCCGTCAGGGCGTGGCCTCCTACTCCCCCGACGTCCCCGGCACGGACCTCAAGCCCCTGTTCGACACCATCCTCAGCTACATCCCCGCCCCGGAGGCGGATCTGGATCAGCCCTTCCAGATGCTGGTGTCCTCCATCGACTATAACGAGTTCGTGGGGCGCATCGCCATTGGACGCATCGAGCGTGGAGTGCTGAAGCAGAATCAGGAGATCGCCGTCTGCAACTACCACGACCCCGACGCCCCCGCCAAGAAGGCCAAGGCCGTCTCCATGTACGAGTTCGAGGGACTGGGCAAGAAGCCCATCACCGAGGCCACCGCCGGCAACATCATCGCCCTGTCCGGCATCCCCGATATCACCATCGGTGATACCATCTGCGCCACCTCCTGTGTGGAGCCTCTGCCCTTCGTGAAGATCTCCGCTCCCACCATGGAGATGACCTTTTCCGTCAACGACTCCCCCTATGCCGGGCGTGAGGGCAAGTTCGTCACCTCCCGCCAGCTGCGGGAGCGGCTGTTCCGCGAGACCCTGAAGGATGTCTCCCTGCGGGTCACGGAGCTGGATGGCGCCACCGACGCCTTCAACGTGGCGGGCCGTGGCGAAATGAGTCTGTCCATCCTCATTGAGACCATGCGCCGGGAGGGCTACGAGTTCCAGGTCTCTCCCCCCCGTGTACTGTACCAGACCATCGACGGCAAGAAATGCGAGCCCATTGAGCGACTGGTGGTGGATGTCCCCAGCGAGTCCGTGGGCGCCGTCATCGAGAAGCTGGGCACCCGGAAGGGCGATCTGCTGGAGATGACCCCCGTGGGCAGCCGCATGAAGCTGGAGTTTCTGATCCCCGCCCGCGGCCTGTTCGGTTACCGCAACGAGTTCCTGACGGATACCCGTGGCGAGGGCATCATGGCCTCCGTGTTCGACAGCTACGCCCCCTATAAGGGCGATCTGAACCGGCGCAACACCGGCTCTCTGGTGGCCTTCGAGACCGGTGAGTCTGTCAGCTACGGTCTGTTCAATGCGCAGGACCGTGGCGCCCTGTTCATCGGCCCCGGCGTAAAGGTCTACGAGGGCATGGTGGTGGGTGTCAGTCCCAAGCAGGAGGACATCACCGTCAACGTCTGCAAGAAGAAGCAGATGACCAATATGCGGGCCGCCGGCTCCGACGATGCCCTGCGGCTGGTGCCGCCCCGCCGTCTGAGTCTGGAGCAGTGTCTGGAGTTTCTGGCCGACGACGAGCTGCTGGAGGTCACACCGGAGAATCTCCGCATCCGCAAGACCATCCTCAACCACGAAAAGCGCATGAAGGCCTCCCACGGCGGCAAGAAAAAGTAAACAGCAACAAACAGCGAGGGCCGTTGGCCCTCGCTGTTTGTCATCTGCCCTTCACGGCTGCACCGCTGCACTCCCCGGCAGCTCCATGCTATCACCCCCCCCGCAAAAGCACCGGGATCGTGTTCCCATATCTCCGCCGCAACCGGTGGTTGACAAATTTTACAGTCCACTTTCTGGACAGTATCCCGCCAACTCTATATAATGCTCTCAGATCGATCGAAAACATCAGGAAATTTTTTCCATGACCCTTGCCGATAAGATCATCGACCTGCGGAGAAAGTCCGGCTGGTCACAGGAGGAGCTGGCCCACCGCCTCAATGTCTCCCGCCAATCCGTCTCCAAGTGGGAGGGCGCCCAGTCCGTCCCGGAGACGGAGAAAGCTGCTGCAAATGAGCCGTCTCTTCGGCATCAGCACCGATTACCTGCTAAAGGATGAGCTGGAGCGCCCGGAAAAGATCGACGGCCCCACCACTCCTCCGCAGCCCATCCCCTCCGACGAAGTACCATCCGATCCCCGTCCTCTGCGGCGAGCGAGCCGGGAGCTGGCGGAGGAATATCTGGACCGGCGGCAGCGGTGCGCTCCCCGGATCGCTCTGGCCACCTTTCTCTGCATCCTCTCCCCCATCCCGCTGCTCTTGCTGACAGGGATGAGTCAGGACACCCGCTTCGCCATCACGGAGGAGGCCCGCCGCCGGAACCGGACTGTGCGCTCTGCTGGTGGCCGTGGCCGTGGCGCTGTTCCTGTCCTGCGGCGAAGGAGTACGCCTTTCTGGAGAAGGAGCCGCTGGAGGTGCCGCCGGAGCGGAGTTGGGTCATCTGGACGGTGGCCGGTGTGTTGTTCGGTGCCGTGATGACGGTGATGCGGCTGCTGAACCGAAAAAAATACCCCCCAAGGGGCTTTAGCCAAAAGGCCCGGAGGTCTGTGACCTCCGGGCCTTCGTTTGTTTTCCGACAGTTCCTCTTTACTTCTTGAAGCTGTCCTTCAGAGAAACGCTGCGGTTGAACACCAGATGCTCCGCCGTGCAGTCCCGGTTATCCATGCAGAAATAGCCGGTCCGCATGAACTGGAAGGTGGGTGCGTTGACGCCGGTACGGTTCTCCCGGCGGTCGAACTCCTCTGCCACAGCGGCCATGCTGCGTTCCACCTTGCAGCCCCGCAGCACCATCAGGGAGTCGGGATTCAGGCAGTCCAGGAAGTTCTTGTCCGGGCCGTCGGGCTGGGGATCGGAGAACAGGTTGTCGTACAGCCGCACCTCGGCATCCAGGCAGTTGTCGGCATCCACCCAGTGGAGGGTAGCGCCCTTGACCTTGCGTCCGTCGGCGGGGTCGCCGCCCCGGCTGTTGGGGTCGTACTCGCACAGCACCTCCGTCACATGGCCGTTCTCGTCCTTGACACAGCCGGTGCAGCGGATGAGGTAGGCACCCTTCAAACGGCACTCCGGGCCGTCGGGGTACAGGCGCTTATACTTGGGAATAGGCATCTCCAGAAAATCCTCCGTCTCGATCCACAGGTGGCGGCCGAAGGTAATCTCATGGGTACCCTGCGTGGGATCGGTGGGGTTATTCTCCACGGTGAAGGTCTCGCTCTGTCCTTCCGGATAGTTGGTGACCGTGAGCTTCACCGGGTGCAGCACCGCCATGGTGCGCTGGGCCGTGGCGTTGAGATCCTCCCGCAGGCAATGCTCCAGAAAGCCGTACTCCACGGTGTTGGGGGACTTAGCCACGCCGATGCGCTCGCAGAAATTGCGGATGGAGCGGGCGGTGTAGCCCCGGCGGCGCAGGCCGCACAGGGTGGGCATCCGGGGGTCATCCCAGCCGGAGACCAGCTTCTCCTCCACCAGCTGACGCAGCTTGCGCTTGGACATCACCGTGTGGTCAATGCCCAGACGGGCAAACTCGATCTGCCGGGGCTTGTAATAGGGGATGGAGACATTGCTGACCACCCAGTCATACAGCGGTCGGTGGGACTCGAACTCCAGTGAGCACAGGCTGTGGGTAATGCCCTCCAGAGCATCCTGAATGGGGTGGGCAAAGTCGTACATGGGGTAGATGCACCACTTGGTACCCTGCCGGTGGTGATTGATGAAGCGGATGCGGTAGATGATGGGGTCACGGAGATTCAGATTGCCGCTGGCCAGATCGATCTTGGCCCGGAGGGTCATCTTTCCCTCCTCCACCTCACCGTTCTTCATCTTTTCGAACAGCCGCAGATTTTCCTCGATGGGCCGATCCCGATAGGGGGAGGTAGCGGGGATGCCGATGTCGCCCCGGTTGGCCTTGAACTCCTCTGGCGTCAGCTCGCAGACGTAGGCCAGCCCCTTCTTGATGAGCTCCACGGCATACTCGTAGTCCTTCTCGAAGTAGTCGGAGCCGTAGAAAAAGCGGTCGCCCCAGTCAAAGCCCAGCCAATGGATATCCTGCTGGATGGCGTCCACATACTCGGTGTCCTCCTTAGCGGGGTTGGTGTCATCCATGCGGAGGTTGCAGAGACCGCCGAACTTCTCGGCGGTGCCGAAGTCGATGCACAGGGCCTTGCAGTGTCCGATGTGCAGATAGCCGTTGGGCTCCGGCGGAAACCGGGTGTGGACGGTCTGTCCCTGGAACTGACCACCCTCTGCGATGTCCTGGTCGATTAGGTTCAAAATAAAGTTTCTGCTCTCCTCCGTCTCAGGGGCGGCGGTGTTTCGTTCCTCGGTCATTGTCTCACACTCCTTGTCACATTACAAAAATACGGCGGGATGACCCGCTAAAACAATGTAATATTATACCCACCGCCGTCGGAAAAAGCAAGCCCTTTTCCCGATTATCGGATGGATGTTGATTTACAATTATGTTGCAAATAGGCAGCGGCTGCGCTGCGTGCTGCAAATTAACGAAAGAAGGTATTAGCGTATTCCCTCCGTAGTGAATTGGGGGTCAACCCTTTTGCTTATGGAGCAATCAAGGACGAGCCATTTGTTTTCTGATAAAACGCAGTAGGAGCGGGAGGTTTGCACTTCCCGCTCCGTTTCCGTTGTCTGACAGATAAATACCGCCGCCACCCACGCACCCCGTGTAAAGCCGTCAGCGGCCTTTGGCAGGCATTTTGATTTTTGCGCCGCCCGCTTTCATTTGCGCCAGCGGGGAAAAGTTATCATAATTTTTCGTCAAGTCCGCATCGTAAATCGCGCAATAGTGTTTCGTCATGGCAAGAGTGGAATGTCCCAACAGCTTTTGGAGGGTGAACGCATCCCCGCCGCAGTCAATCAGATACTTTCGCGCGAATGTGTGGCGGAACAGGTGGATAGAGGTTTTTTGAACGCCGCGCCGCGCGTTATACCTTGCGATAGATTGCCGTAGGCCGTTCTCCGTTAGCTGTGAGCCTGTTTCCGTGCAAAAGAGGTAATCGGTGCTTTCCCCGCTTCTATACCGCTGATACTCCCGTAGAATGGCGATCATGGGGCTGCAAAGGGGAATGACCTGGGTTTTCCTGTTCTTTGTGTGGCGGTAGAACACCACGCCGCCGTCCAAATCCACATCCCGAATCTGAATCGCCCGAACCGTGGCGGCACGACAGCCGCAGTTGAGCAGAAAGTTGATAATCACCCAATCCCGATATTCGGCAAAGGTTGCTTTCCGAATGTCGGGTTTTTTAGCAGCACCGAAAGTTCGGCATCCGAATAGGTTTCTTTCACGGTTTCCTCGGCCTTGTAGAGTGGGATATTGAGGCGGGTAATCCCTTGCTCGTTGCACCAAGAGAAAAAGGATTTGAGGGTGCGCGTGTAGCTGTTGATGCTGTTGGAGGAAAGCCCCGCCTCCCGCATGGAAACAATCATGGCATCCAAGTCCGCCTTTTGGAGCATGGCAATGTCCGTCTTTACATCCAAGTGCCGCGCCACGGCTCGGAACTGCTGTTCATAGCTTTGCAAAGTCTTGTCCGCAAGCCCCTTTGCTTTGCGGGAAGTTAGGAAGTCGGCAAAGGTTTCCTCCGTGGTGGCGGCGCAATTCATCCTGATTTTCTTTATTTACCTGACCTCTTGATTTTCAAAATTTCCATCAAAAATCAAGCGCACAGGTACCTTTTGCAAATACTGCGATTTATCCACTTTTGGAAAATAAAAAAACCTGAAATCAGATGATTTCAGGGTTTTTCTTCACTCTTTCGAGCTTTTGGTGGAGATAAGCGGGATCGAACCGCTGACCTCTTGAATGCCATCGCTCCTGAGGTTCTGGACTCAGTGGAAGTGGCGTAAAAAGTTAGACAAAACCGCACAAAATGGACATTTTACAGTCCATATCGTTTCAACTGGTACATGGTGTTTTGCCCTGTTTCTGGTACTTATTCTGGTACTAAAATTTCCTCAAAAAACTAAAATTTCCGCGGACATCAGAAACAGACCTAAAAAACAGTTGAAAGGATGTCAAAAGATGGATTACATCACAGCAAAAGAAGCCGCAGAAAAATGGGGCGTTACAGAAAGAATGGTTCGTGTTTATTGCAGTCAGGGGCGCATCCCAGATGCTTATTCGGAGTTCGACACATGGTACATACCTGCAGACGCCGAAAAGCCTGCGCGAAAGCCCAAGGAAGTTAAACCAACTCCGCTGCTTCTCCAAAAGATTATCAAACAGCGTGACGGCAAGCAATATCGAGGTTTCTACGAATATCTGCAGATCAATATGGTCTACAGCAGCGGACGCATGGCAAGCAATAGCCATACCAGTCGATTGCTTCTTCTGCCATCCAAATCCGGAAAAGATCATCATAGTTCGGGCGATAGCCAAACCAGCGTCCCATCTGAAGCAGCGTGTCATACATCTGCGATTTGCGATAGAAATAACTGACTGCCAATCCTTCCAAAGTCAATCCTCTGGACAGGCTGTTGCCGCCAACAGCAATTACGCGCAAGCCGTCATCCTTGTGATTGAAGTAATCCAAGCTCGTGGCACCCGTCTTCTGGTTGACTGCGCGTACAGCGATGGGGGCAATGGCACGATTAAGGTAATTACGGCAGATATCATCCCAGTTCGTGCCGCTTATCTCATCCAAACGGTGCTTGATCCACACCTTGTGCAGATAGCGCAGTGTGGAAATTTTCTCGCGTTCTTCGTCAGACAACGCAGCATAGTTCTGCACATCAGATTTAGTCTGAACAAGCCATTCATTCACAGCCTCCGCAATGCGGTTCTGCACATCCGTAAAGCGGCTTACGTGGATCATCATAGAACGATGCTCTGTATAATCGCCGCGCAGGTCACGAACCGCATTAAATAGCAGGAAGTATGCCATTGCCTCATACATGCTGGGCGGCAGTGCATCCACTTCCAGCGTCTTCTTATGGGTAAATGGGAAGAACAGATCCATCTCTTCTCGACGCAGTGGGATAAGAACGTCAGAAAATGCGGGCATCTCACCGAAAATCTTGTCAGCGCCAATATAATTGGTCGGAGGTGCCAGAGAATAGATAAAGTCTCTGGGGAACAGATCGTCACCGATCATTTCATCTTCAGTTTCAGGGTTAATGAAAATATTGGCAAACGGCGTTGCAGTGATGCCCAAATAAGACGCCTGATAAAACTCGTGCAGCAGCTGACGAATACAAGCATTGATTGCTGCAGGATTATCGTCTTCGTTCTTCGTATTGACGGATGCGTTATCGGCCTCGTCGTCAATCAGAAGCATCGGCAGCATGATTTTCCCGGTGGCATCATCTCGGCTCTTAGAGAGCCATTTAATCAAATTGTTCAGGATTCTCTTATTCTTTTTTACAACCAGAACAACAGGATCAGACACACTCTGAAGGTTCAAATCATTACTCTTCAGAACATTGATATCAAAATCTTTGGAGACGGAAGTAAAAGCAGCTATGCGTTTCTGTACGCCGTATCTGCCAACACCAACCGGCAGGTTCTTGATTTCCTGTTCCGCTTTCGGATCCAGATAGTATTCACTTTTTCGACCAGAGAACTCGGCATCCAAACGAGACTGGGTCTGCTGACGCAGATTTTCCATCATGCCAGCCAGAACGATAATAATCCTATATCCGGTATCAGCAGCTTTGTTGCTGATTGCAGTATAGTTGGCGGTCTTTCCGGATTGCACATCACCCAAAACCAGACCACGGCGCTGGAAGGGTTCCTTGCTTTTGGGATCGCCAAGCAAATCAACGATCTCATCAGAGACCTTGTCCAATGTTGCAGTAACTCTAGGATTCCAATGCTTGATTTCTTCCAAGTACTTTTTGTACCGATTCCAGAAAAAGAAATCAAGATCAGCTCTTCTGGCGGGAAGCCACGACTTATGAGGTGTATTTCGGTCATTAATAAACACACCCACATCCATTTGGATAACAATCGTGGCACGGAGTCTAACTAAGATATCGGCAAACTCCTCGTCTGATACAGGAAATGCACCCATGTTCATACGCATAGTTTGTGCAAGGGCGAGAAACTCTTCTTCTGTCGGCGGAACTTCTTTATATTGAGTGCTGACTGCCGCAGAAATCACATTTTCCAGCATCGCAATATTAGGATTTGTCATCAGCTTTCCTCCTTCGCTTTCAATGCTCGAATCACATCCGGATATCCGCAGAACGGTTCAGTATGCTCAATCTTTTCAAGCATCTCACGACGCAAGATACTGCTTGGCAGCGCTGCAAGCATCTGCTCTAACGTCTTGCGCATTTCCGCCTCTTCGATTTCCGTATCATTTTCTATTTTTTCGTCATTGTTGAGATCAACATATAGTTGGTTCAGCGGAATGCCGCGTTCAATATACTTAAGCAGCGTCTCAAGTTTGCCGCGCACTTCCGGTGCCTCCGCTATGATCTGATCAACCAGCGGATGGTCGCGATTAATCTCATAAGCAACACCATTGCCCGGAGTTTTCAAGCGTATCCACATATGCTCGACTGTGTCAGAGGTTTCTTTTTTGCCTCTGAACGTCCATGTACGCTTGCTCTTATCCGCAATGCGATCAATGACAACCTGAAGATTGTTCCTCACTTCAGCAGGAGGAATTGCATGAGACTTCTTGATATCTAACGTCCACAGGTCATCCAGATCATTCGGGATATCAACCATCACTCGAGCCAATTTCGAAAGGTCGCCTTGACGCATCATGCGGAACCATGTTCCCCAAATCAGAAGGCGCTTGTTTCTATATACATAGAACCCCTGCTGTTTTCGGATACCTTCTTTTCCGCCAAGCTGTTTCTTTTCCTCTTCCGTCATCTTTGAAATGTGAGGTAAAATGTACGGCTTAACCAGAATCCGCTTTCCGCGAATTACCAGCGTTTCCGTATCCATTGCCTGCGTACTTTTTTTCAGCAGGAACGGATCTGCCGCTTTGATTTTCACCCCATTGAAGGAAATTTCCAGTTTCTTAATACCGGTCTCGCCAGACAGATATCTATGGAATACTAGTTCCAAATGCTGTCTAACTTCATCCATCTTGCGGCCGAGTGATTTTTCGTAATCTACCTCGCCCATCAGCAAGCGGTCAAGATTTTGCCACACAACCAAAGTGCCGCTGTCCTGCTTACGCAGATCAGAAATATGGGGAATGGAATCAATGTCTTCGTCATCAAGAATCAGCAGCGACCACGCGCCAGTTTCGATAACATAATCGAGGTCCCAGCGTCTTCCTATCACACGATCTCCCTGTTTGCTGATTACAGTCAACACACGACACTGAGACAACGATGCGGTCTTCAGACCCAGCCCATATCTTCCTAAATCGGAAGCATCTCGCTCGTCCGTGGGACTTTTGCTGCCATACTGCATTGCAATATCTATCTGAGCATCATCCATGCCGGTGCCATTATCCAAAATACAGACATATGCATCTCCTACTGGGAAGAAAGACAGCTGCACCTTTCCTGCTTTTGCAGCAATACTATTATCGATAATATCTGCAATCGCAGCTTCCAAACTATAGCCAATCGCACGCGTTGACTCCATCAAAACCGGAGCAAACGGAGGTGTCTCTCTTACCTGCATAATGTCCTCCCTCTCTTTTCGATCATACCGACTGCGTTTTTATAGACTCCTGCATATAACAAATATCTCACAGGAAGTGTACTAAAAAACGGACTTATATTTCTGCGTCGGGTTCCGGCAAAAACTCCATAATATCCCCTATATCAACATCGAGAGTTTTGCAGATTTTATTTAAGACGGTCAGCGTTACTTCTTCATCTCGGCGCAAGCGGGTCATGGTATTCGGAGCGATGCCGGCAGCTTTACGCAGATCGGCTTTGCTCATTTTTTTATCTACAAGAAGTTTCCAGAGCTTGTTGTATGAAATCGCCATATCATTCGACCTCCGGCTGCAAATATCGATTTTATTATACGCCCTTTTCGACTGTAAAGCAAGAGAGTTTCGCATTAGAATGCGAAACTCTCTTTTTCTAAACTCATCTTGTTTTCGTTCGAACCCTTGAGGGGTAATGTGCAGATTAATTTCGAGTCATAGTCAGGCTTTGGAACTTTAGAGGAAATAGGGGAACTTAGCGGACAATGAAGGACTTCGAAAAAGTGAGCAATATCAAGGCTTTTCGGGCGTCAAACGCCCAAAAACCTTGATATAAAAGGAGTTCGAATGAATCCCCTCTTTTGCTCGATTCAGGGGAGAAAACGAGTTTTGAAAGGGATTTTGGGGAGAACAAGGGGAGAACAAACCCCTATAAATGCAGATAACACCTACCTTGTACCGAATACCTAAAAAGGTGGTTATCAGCATGACTGAAACAGAGAAAAAATATGATGCTATCCGCAGAGCCTATCCTGAAACGATCTCCAAAGACCAGTTCTATCGGATAGCTCACATCAGCAAAGCAACAGCCCTTCATCTTCTGCAAAACGGATTAGTCCCTTGTAAGGACACTGGCAAAAAAACACGCCGGTACACAATCCGTACCGACGATGTAATAACTTATTTGATTGACCGCGAAATACATCCTGAGAAATATGGCGCACCGGACCATTGGTATCGAGATCGTTCAGGTTATCGGAGATCACGAAATACATTCAGATATGAGTTGAGTAGTCTATCGGAGATTGAAAAAAAGCTCTTTGAAGAATACACACGAACAGAACTTGCCGCTTATGGTGATTTGCTGTCTGTTGAGGAAACAATGGAAATAACCGGTTACAGCAGCACTGCAATTTATCGTTGGTGTAATGCCAAGAAGCTCGTTGGCTTCAAGATTTCAGGAAAGTTTATTATTCCTAAAATCGGCCTTGCGGAGTTTCTTATATCGCCATACTCATGCGGCATACAAAGAAAATCTTGGCGACATCTACTGTTCGTTTCGACTTTCTTGAAAGAATTAAAAAAATTGGATATGAAGGACGGCAATATTCTTGCCGTTGTGGTTGAGCCGGGAAAAAAGCCGGAAATCAAAGAGATCGATTCAAGCCTTGAAGGGCTGCAAGCGCTGGTAGGCGGCTACATTCAGGCAGTTTATCCCTACGAGGACCCGGTGGGTATTGTTTGTAACGAGGAAGCAAAGCTCGAAGGTCTTCCTCTCAACCGCGCTCTGCGTGATGCGGATGGAGAAATTTATGATATTGTTGCCGGAACCTTTGCCATTGTCGGTCTGACCGATGACAGCTTCGGTTCTCTGGATAGTGAGCTTGCACTCAAGTATGCAAAGCTCCTTGAACAGCCGGAGCAGTTCGCCAAGCTCGGAGACAGAATTGTTGCCATTCCCATGATCTCCGAGGAACAGCAGAAGCAGGAAGCCAAGGAACAGAAGGATTTCGAGGTCAGCATGGACACCTCTGGTCTGGCTGTTTCCGGCCATGTGGGAACATGGCACACCATTGATCACAGGGAGGTTGACGGCCACACCTTTTTCCTGATGGAGCATGATAGCTACGGCGATGAAGCAGCTTGTCTCATCGTGGATGAACACGGCAAGCTCTCCCTGAGTGATGTGTATGGCAAGCAAATGTGTTAGGCGCTGCTATTCTGATGCCCCAAAAGGAAATCGACATTGCCATGAGGCAATTTGCCCGTGGTCGTGTCCTCAAGAACTACGAGGGGAGGTTTAATTATATCCTCCTCACATTTTTGATGTAAATATTATAGCACATCCTGTAATAGAAACATAGTCAGTTTTGTAACTCAGTCATCGCAGTCACCGCTTACAATTGCAAAACGCCTGTGCCAGAGAAAGGAGTAAACATGGCAAGGAAAAGGGCGCACGGCGAAGGAAGTCTTCGCCAACGTCCCAACGGCATTTGGGAGCTGACACTTATGGTAGGCTTCCAAAGTGACGGAAGACGCAAATACAAAAGTTTTTACGCAAAGACTCAGAAAGAAGTCAAAGAAAAAGCCAAGGCGTACCAGAGCGCCAAGGCAGAGGGCTTGGATGTTGACACGGTCTATTACTTCAGTGATTGGGCCGATATGTGGTTCGAAAACCACAAGGACAACATCATGCCGACCACACAGGAAAGTTACCAATACACGCTGCGGATCCTCAAGGCAAACTTTCCCCGCAAGAAGCTGAAAGATATCAAGCCCATCGATGTGGAGACCATGCTCAAGAACCTTCGTCGGGAAGGGCGCTCCATTTCCTGCCTGACCCAGTGCAGGGGCATGATGTTCCAAATCATGAACAAAGCAGAGGCCAACGACCTCATCCGTAAGAATCCGGTACGCTTCGCTGAAAAGATGCGCTACCGCGAGCCGGTGAAACGGAAGGACGCCTTTACAGCGGAGGAAGTCTCTATTCTCATGGAACGACTGCCGGAAGACCGCATTGGTCTCAGCATCCGATTGATGCTTGGAACGGGAATGCGTTCTCAGGAGCTGCTTGCATTGGAGCCGCGACACATTGAGCCGGACGGCTCAGTCATCCATGTGGAACAGGCCATCAACATGCAGAAAGGAACAGCCACCATTGGCGTTCCGAAGTCCCGTGATAGTTACCGGAACATACCCGTTCCCAAAAGTCTGCGGTACTGCGCGGTGGCACTGCGGGAGACGGACAGGAAGTACATCTGGGAAGCCCGCAAGGTGGATCAGCCCTGCAACCCCACCTACTTCCGGGATCAGTTCCGCAAGGCATTGGAGGCCATCCCTGAGGTAAGACTGCTAACGCCTCACAGCTGCAGACATACCTATGTCAGCCAGATGCAGGCGCTGGGTGTGGACCTTTCTACCATCCAGAGCATCGTGGGACATGCCGATGTGAGCATGACGCAGCACTACTTACACGTTCAGGAAAGCATTCGGATGGATGCCGTTGACCGATTCAGCAAAGCCTTTCCAACAGGCCACAGCGACCCGGATGGTCCCGACGAGCCTTCCTGCAAGGTGCTTAAGTTTCCCAATGTTGGATAACATGATAATGCGTCCATTATGTGACAGGGTCATTCTGGTACTAATTCTGGTACTAAAAGTTCCGCGGGGTGCAAGTGTTCCGCGGCTCTTGGAAAAGATCACACAGAATGGACAAAAACGGCAGATTTCAGACGAAAAAAAGACCTGAAATCTTACGATTTCAGGTCTTTTTGGTGGAGATAAGCGGGATCGAACCGCTGACCTCTTGAATGCCATTGATGGCCGCTCTCGCGTCCATCAGGGGCAAGCGCTCCAAAAGGAAAACCATTGAAATACAGGCACTTTCGCGTATTCGCTGTTTTCGCGCACTTTACTTTTCTGCTTCATGCGCGCTTGATTTTTGAAATAGATTGCGTTCTGCGGGGCTGTGTTACAGCCCCATTTCTTTTACCCTGCGGTAGAATGTGTTGGGCTTCAAGCCTAACTCTTTCATGGCTGCGGTGGCGGTGATTTCACCCGCCCGCCACTTCTTGCAAAGGGCTTTCATTTGCGCCTCGTTGTAGTCAATGGGTTTGCGGCCTTTGTATTTACCCTCGCTCTTGGCAATCTCGATGCCCTCCCGCTGACGCTCCAAAATGTTCTCCCGCTCCAATTCCGCCAGCGCGCCGAACACAGTGAGCATAAAACGGCCTTGGGGGGTGGTGGTGTCGATGTTCTCTTTCAGACTGACAAACTCCACGCCCTTTTCCGTCAGTTCGGAGACGATGGAAAACAAGTCCCGCGTGTTTCGCGCAATGCGGGAAATGCTCTCTACCACAACGGTGTCACCCGCTCGGACAAAGGCCATCATTTCCTTAAACGCGGCGCGGTCTGTGTTCTTTCCGCTTGCCTTGTCCACGAACACCTTTTCGGCGTTCTGTTCCTCTGCCATTTTCAACTGCCGCGCCTCGTTCTGTTCGATTGTGGAGCAGCGCACATAGAAAACCCGCATCGTTTTGTCCCCCTCGTTTCATCTGTCATTATTCTACCACAAATCCAGAAGTATGTCAATAGAGTTTCTATTATATTTGAAATATTTCAAAATTTATGATATGATATATGTGAAACAGAAAACAGTGGGAATTTTGATTGTCACAGAGCTATACCCTAATGAAATGGATAGGAAAAGGAGCGGGACACGCGCCCCGCTCCCTGTAATTATTTCAGAATCGTGATAGTGCCTTTAATTCGGGTAATCTCAACGGATGAAAATGCATATCCATAAGCTTCAATGATATTGTCCTTTATGGTACCCGTATCTCTTTCATTCAGAGGTTCCATGATAACCCGATACCCATCTTCGGGGAAATAACCGCCGTCACGCCAGCTGTCGTATGTTCCGCTACAGTCATACGATGGCAGCAAATCGTCCGCACTATAAGGGGAACTACCCTCTGTAAATTCTCCGACTGTCAGCTCTTGCGTATTCAAATCGTAGCGGTAGATGCAAGCATAGGGGTCGATGTACTGCACATCGAACACAATTCGCTCATCATCCTCTCCGACATCGACGATATTTTCTGCAATAGCTTCTTTTGGAAGGAACTTATAAATCACCTGCATTCCTGTGATTTCATTATAAGAGTCTTTGCTTTCGTACACGACAGGGCGGAATTCAAAATACTCCTGCCAGTTATCCAGCGTGATTTCAACGGTCTGCTCCGTCAACTCGGCATTACTCGGTTCATCCGTATCCTGCAGTGAATTATCGGTAGTCTGTCCTTGAGATGTACCCGAATTATCTTCTGTCTTGCCATTGCCGCAAGCCGTAAGGCTCAGGCACAGTACCGCCGCCAAAAGCAGCGCAATCCATTTTTTCATAGTTTATTCCTCAACTTTCTGCATTAAATTTTCAACCGCAATACGGATATTTGCGGGAACGCCCTTCATTTGCACATACTTTGACACGGAGGATGGGCTGCGCCCTATTTCCTTCGCTACGGCGGTATAAGTGCCTAATTGCCGATATAACCGCTGTATTTCGATGATTTCCTCCGGCGTAATTCTTGGCGCGCCCATATTACTTGTCCGCCGCTTTCTTGCCGCCGTCTTTCTTGGGCTTATCAGCAGTTTTCAAGCAGTTGTCGCTGTTCGCCATGCACTCTTTCCACACGTCATCTACAAAGGACTTGAAGTTCTTTTTCTTGCTTTCATCGCCGGAAATGTCCATAACCATTTTGTTGTAAGCCTCTAACTTTTCACGATAGTTCCACGGCAGGGTGATGGTTTTCTTGTCAGTATCGAGAATAACGCGCATAATCCATTCCTCCACAATAAAAAATGTGCAAAACACGCGTCTCGCGCCGTTGGCACAACCCATTATATATATAATATATATATTGTCAATGATTTCCCCGAAATTTCTTGAAAAATGCAGAAAATTATAACGTGAACGTGTGAAAACAGCGTATGCCGTGTGATTTCAACGCGATTTTTCTCGGATTTCTCATAATAATCAAGCGAAATACAACGGAAACGGTGCAAAACAGCGCGTTTTCGTGTCCAACTTGCCCACGCAGAACCGCCAAAAGAGAAAACGCGCCGCGACTTCCCGAAATACACCCCGCCGCCCCCTTTTTCACAGGGTTTTCATAAAGCCCCCTTTCTTTGATTCAAATAAAAAATTTTGATATAATATACTTAAAAAGTTAAGAAAATCATACTTTCAGATATAAAACTGAAAGAAATGAGGATAGAAAATGCGAAATACGCAAAAAGACTGGTTGTTCCAATCTCTCATTAGCGGAATGGATAAGTCCATGCAAACAACGCTGAATATGATGTATCATAACAGCATGATGATTGACGAAATGAATCACCGCCGAGAAATGGAACAGATGAAAGAGGAAATTGTGCAGGAAGTTCTTTCCCACATTTCCGCACGGTGGATGTCACAGAAATCTTTGACGCTATCGACGGGCTGAATGAAAAGATAGAAAGCCTCGGTAAATAATACATAATCGGTGGGAGGGGCTTTCCCTCCCTGCCGTTCCAATAGAAAAGGAGAAAACGGAGAATGCCGAACACAGTTCCAAACCAACGGCTTGTGGCGATTCACAGAGAACGCGCCTCGTCTGACTTCCTCGGGATAAAAAACAGTCATTGGCAAGCTGCGGCGCGCGACCTCGGCGCGCACGCGCTCATGCTTTATTTATACTTTGCATCCAACGCCAACGGCTTTATGCTTGCGCTCTCGCCCGCTGCCATTCGGCAAGCGGTGGGTATGCCGTCCTCTACATACCGCGACCAATTTGTGCGGCTGGTGGATAAGGGCTATCTTGTCCAGCGCGGGGACAGCAATACTTATGATTTCTATGAAACACCACAGCGCGCCACGCATACAGAGAAAGACGAAACGGACAGCGTACTTGGAAGGCTGAGGCAGGAGAATCGCTTGAACCTGGGAGGCAGCGCAAATGGAGCAATCGCGGGCTGCTGGTGCTGCTTTCTCTGGCATTCAATATGGTTATCTGCAATCTTCTGCTGAAGCCCTTGGTGGCGCGCACGCGACCGTATGACCTGCTGGGGTACGAGATTCTGGTGCGCAGGCTGGGGGATTATTCCTTTCCTTCCGGACACACCTCGGCATCCTTTGCGGCGGCAACGGCGATTTATGCCATTGACCGCAGATGGGGAGCGGCGGCGTATGTGCTGGCGGCACTGATTGGATTTTCCCGTCTGTATTTGGGGGTACACTTTCCGACGGACGTTCTGGCAGGGGCGGTTGTCGGGATTCTGGCGGCGAAGGCGGCGCAGTGTCTTTTGGAGGAAAAAATGCATTTCAATAAATAAGATATCTTATTTTTTAAATTTAAACTGGTTATCTTTTGATAAAAGATTGAAAATATTGCAGAAAAATGGAAAAAATATTGCAAACCGGCTTATTTTAAGATAAAATGGAAGTCGCTATAAAAAATATGAGAGATAGAAGATAAGAGGAAGGAAGTTTAGAGCAATGGCGATACCTGTAATTTATCAGCTCATTACGATGGTCATTTTGATGATTATCGGCGTGGTGCTGCACAAGAAGAATTTTCTGTCACTGACGAATGCGAAGGGGCTTTCTATCGTGCTGACGCGCGTGGCAGTTCCTTGTAACATGGTAGTTCTGCTGCAAAGGGAATATTCTCCTGAGATTTTCAAGGGCTTTCTGGTGACCTGCGGTGCGACGTATCTGATGTGCTGCATCGGTGCGCTGCTGTTCTTTATTGTCGGCAAGGCGATGAAAATGCAGCCGAAGGAGCTGGGGCTATTCAGCGGCGGCGGCGTTTACAGCAACGTTATTTTTATGGGGCAGCCGTTGATTATGGCAATGTACGGCGTAGAGGGACTGATTTTCTGCGTAGCTGTCATGTTTACCTGCAACGTATTCTTGTTTACCGTCTGCTCTGTGCTGTTTGCAATGGGCAGTGACCTGAAAAAATCCGCAGGACAGATGCTCAAGGATGCGTTTATCAACCTAATCTGTCTTTCCGCGATTATCGGCGTATTCTGCTTCGTGAATTCGATTTCTCTGCCGCAGCCTATTTTTGATGTGCTGCAGTATTCCGCAAATACAACTGTCTGCCTTTCCATGATTTACATTGGGTCTTTGCTGGCGGCGGCGAATGTGCGCGAAATCTTCAAGGATAAAAAGGTTTATATTTTCAGCTTCCTTACGCTGATTATTATGCCCATCATTAC
>OLSP01001980.1_pt1 | contig 17480 bp, 12 predicted proteins | sample 1672941 | NCBI WGS metagenome assembly OLSP01 (sample SAMEA3136739, study PRJEB25190) | human gut metagenome | reverse complement strand
GGCAAGATTGTTTCTGTAGAGAAATCCGGAACAGACGGTGTTTCCGTTGTGGAAATCGAAAACAAAAATGGCGGTCTGCGCTTTGCAGTTGATGCAAACAGCCTGATTCTGGATAGAAAGGACGGCAGCTATAAGACAGTGGCTGATTTGACAGAGGGCATGGAGGTTGCAGTGGTTTACAGCGCAAACAGCCCTATGGGTATGAGTCTGCCCCCTTATCTGGGCAGCGTGACAGCAGTAGTTGCCAATGCAGATGCGGATAATATGATGGTTGGACACTTCGGGGATGACCTGACAGATAAGACAAATAAGCTGCAGCTGAATATTTCCGATGAAACAAGAATTCTGAATTTGGAAGGCGCAAAAATCAGACTTTCCGCAGAGGATGTAAAAAATCAGGATGCACTGGTGTTCTATGATGTGACAACAAGAAGCATTCCTGCACAGACAACACCCTCTCTGGTGCTGCTGCTGACACAGGCAGAAGAAGCAGGGGAAGAAATGGGAAATGAGCCTAAAATGCAGGCACAGATGATGGTTCCTCTGAGAGAGGCGGCAAAGGAAAACGGCTATACCGTAAAATGGCAGGGCAAGCAGAAGCCCATCGTTCTGGAAAAGGACGGCACCTCCATTGAAATTACGCTCGGCAGCGCAGAATATGTAGTTGAGGGCGATATGGTGATGAAGGCGGCAATGCCCAGTGAGCTGAAGGACGGCAAGACATACGTTTCCAGTGAGATTTTTAATTAACACAAAATCGGGATTTTGAGTAAAAAAGGGAGTCCGAATGGACCCCCTTTTTCGTGTTATAGTGTACCCTTTTTCTTACTGTTTTCTCTTGCATCGACTGCAATGAAATCTACAATCTCATCGCCGCGCATGCAGGTATACCAGCCGGTATTATTTGCGGTGGAGCAGGAATGATTCGGGATGATTTCAACCTGATCACCGACCTGCAAATCACATGTGCCGTCTGCCTTTACCTTTGCGACCTCCTCGGAAAGCCCGACAATCGTCAGCTCAGGATGCCCGACAACATACCCGAAGCCCTTGATGGCAGAATTTCCGTGCGCCCCCTGATCCAGACCCAGACATTTGGAGCCGGCATCAAAGAGATAGAACCCCTCGGAGGGATGGGAAACAACGGTTGCCAATACGCGTAAGGAGCAAGCATCCTCGCCGCAGGTGCCAAGGGAAATCTGGATGTTATCGAAGAAGGTATAGTTGCCGGGATGGCTTACGTTGAGAGTTTTATCCTTTACGGCAATCTCAAAGGTGGGGGTAGAGCCGGAGGAAATGATCTCGCAGGGGAAGCCTGCCGCAGCCAGAGCATCGGCAGCCCTTTTCATGGTATCCTTTTCCAGCTTAGCAACCTCCTCCAGAGCGGCTCTTGTGGTGCAGCCATAAACCTGTCCGGGATGGGTGGAAATGCCGCGGAATTTCAGATTTTTCAAGGAGGAAAGCGTTTTTACGAAATCCACAACTGCATCTGCTGGCATCCCGAAGCGGTGGAAATCCATATCCACAATGACGGTATAGGAAACGATGACACCTGCTTTTTCCGCTTCACTGTTTAAAATTTCTGCCGCGCGGACAGTATCCAGACGGATAATCAGCTCTGCATCCTTGGCAAAGGGCAGCAGGCGGCGGATATTGACAGGGTTTGCGGTGGGGTAAGCATACATGATATGCTTTGCACCAAGCTGATAAACCATTTCACATTCATCCAATGTGCCGCAGAGAAAGCCTGTTGCGCCTGCGTCCAGCTGCATTTTCGCAAGGGCGGTGCTTTTATGCGTCTTAATCATGGGCCACAGCTCTTTGCCGTTTTCGTTGCAGAGTGCCTGCCAGGATTGAATATTGTGTTCCAGCTTATCCAGATCCAAGAGGATAGCAGGGGTTTGTAATTCGTGTTTTTTCATGGGTATCATACCTCCTTTAAAATCGTGTTTCTATAGAAATACATTACCGAAAAGAAAGCCGTCTGTCAATCGGCAGAATCACGATTGCAGAGGGGCTTTTTCTATGTTAAAGTGAAGAAAAGCCGATGTTTTGTATAGGAAAAATGACGAAAGGGTCTTCGGCGGAGGAAGAAAAAATGAAGTGACGATTTTAATGGATAACCGGATGGCTTCTGTTTATGCGAAGCAGGGGACAGGGGTGGAACAAAACGGAAAAATTTTCGTCTAAGAGAAAAGATAGTCGTAAAAAATGCGAAAGATTAAGGAAATTGAAAGAATTTTTTCCTGAAATTTATGATACAATTATGACAGAGAGGTTTGTCCTTTTGGAGACAACAGAGAACAAGAAGGGGGCAGAAGGTATGAAAAAAACAAAGCAGATTCTAACCTTGGCAACAACGGCAAGCCTGTTGATGGGCAGTATTTCAGTGCCTGCCTATGCGGCAACAACCTTTGTGGATATCAACACGGTGACGTGGTCGGGCTTTAAGCCGTTTCTGAATCAGGCGGCAGAGCTTGGGCTGATGAGCGGCTACGAGGAAAACGGCAAGCGTTACTGCAAGCCGAGAAACAACGTGACCTATTGCGAAGCGGTGCAGCTGATGTATTCCATCATGAAGGCATACACGAAGCAGGATGTCAATGATGCAACGGTGACAAAATGGAAGCCTGTAATCAGCGCGTATAACATCCCGACATGGGCGTATAAGGCAACGGCATACGGCTTGGAAAACAGTATTCTGACAACGGCGGAGCTGAATAAGCTGCAGGGCGGCACAAAGGCGGCAAACCGCGAGGATGTCGGCGTGATTTTCGGGAAGGCGATGGATACCGTAAAGGGGTATGACGTGAAATCCGGTGCAACACTGGGCTATGCCGATAAGGATGCGATTTCCGCAACGGCAGTGCCCTATCTGGAGCTGTTGTATAGAGTGAATTTGATGGTGGGGGATTCGGATAATAAATTCAATCCAAAGAAGAACATCACTCGTGCGGAGATGGCGGTGCTTTCCGTAAAATCCTATAATAAGTTGGTGGAAAACAAGGGAACGGAAACAAACCAGAAAACCGCAACAGGGACAGTGACCGACTGCAAGACGATGCAGAATGGGGATATTTTCCTGACGATGACGGCAAGCGGTTCCTCTTTGAGCCTGTTTGGGGTGAAAGGAAAGGTAACGGCGAAATATAACGGACAGACGATTGCTCTTTCGGATATCAAAACAGGGGATACTGTGAAGGTGACCTACGAAGGGCAGTATATGAGCAGTATCACGGTGACATATTCCAAGAACGGCATCAAGCAGACAACTGAAAAGAAATATGAGCTGAAGGATATCACCGATTCCAAGATTACGGTCAAGGATGGCTCGACCGAAAAGAAATTTTATCTGGATGATGATGTGGAAATCAGACTGGATGGGAAGAAATCGACTGTCAGCAAGCTTTCCAGAGCCTTGGAGGATACCTCCTATGACGTAACACTGACTCTGGATAAGGATGAATATGTGCTGAAGGTTGTAGCGGTGGTGAATGCAAACAACCCCACTGACGGCACTGTGACGGATGTGGAGGATGACGAGATTACCATCAAATCCGGCAAGAAGGAATATACCTACACTCTGGCAAGCGATGTGGAGGTTACCTATAACGGCAATACGATGAAGTTCAGCAAATTCCAACGGAATTATGATGACAGCAATTTTGTGGTTTCCCTGAAGCTGGATAAGAATAACAGGGTTTCGGAGATTAAGATTACCTCTATGGAGGATGATTACAACGGCACGTTGACCTTCCTCAACAGCAAACGCATTGAATTTACGGCAGGAAGCAAAACATATCAGTATAACCTGAGTGACGATGTGACAGTGAGGATTGACGGCAAGAAGAGCAGTGTTTCTGCCCTGCGGGAAAGCTATCGCGATGGCAAGGCGTACACCGTTTCGGTGGACACCAACAGGGATGACGAGGTAACGGAGCTTCTTGCGGTATCGAAATTCAGCAGTAATAACAAGGGCAAGCTGAGTAAAATCAGCAAGAGAGAGCTTACGATTGTAGCGAAGGAAAAGGACTATACCTATGGTTTGGCGGATGATGTGGATGTAACCATCAATGGCAAGAACAGGGATGTTTCCGATTTGATTGACAGCTATAAGGATTACAGCTTCAATGTTACGTTGGGGTTCGATAAGAATGGTGATGTTTGCGAAATTACCGCGGAGATGGCGGACGCGAAGGAAGGCTATCTCAGAGACTTGGTTGAGGATAAGAGAACCATTACCGTTACGGCGGCAGGGCTGAATATCAAGATGGATTTGGCAAGCAGCGTAACAGTGAGATTGGGCGGCGAAAGCATCAGTCTGACGAAGCTGAACAGTGAGCTGGACTATGCCTATGGCGATTCCCAGATTTATGTGGAGCTGGGCTATAACGGCAGCGGTGAGGTAAAAACGATTACGGCGTTCTGGGAGGATGCACGCGGCGAACTGGTATCTGTTGACAGAAGAGCAGATGAAATCGAGGTAAGGATAGACGGCAGCAAAAAGACATTTGAAATCAGCACCCGTGCAGAGTTTGTGTATAAGCTTTCTGCGGCGGCGGATGCGGATGATTATAAGAGAAACCTCAGATATGATGAGGATTTGTATGGACTGCAGGACTTTCTGGATGCCTGCTCGGATGCAAGGGATGACTGCACGGTTGCATTGACGAAGGATTCTAAGGGCAAAATTGTAAGAATCTGTGCAATCGCAGGATAAAAAAGGAATAGAAAAGGACGAAATTCCGGAAACGGGGTTTCGTCCTTTTTGATTGCAGAAAAGCAAAAGAAAAACCTCCGGTTTTTCTTGGCTTAAAACCGGAGGTCTGAAAGAGGAGCGGAAGGGAGCAACCCTTCCGAGTTGTAAGCGCTTATGATTTATTTATCAAGCTCGGACCAGTCACGAGTTTCACGCAATTCTGTCCACTTTTCATACTGAGAATTTTCTTTGTATTCATAATAGTGGCTGTTGGTTGCTTCCTGTACTGCCAGATAGTACCAAGCGTTGGTATCGGCATTATCTGTCCATTTTGTCATGTTTTCCAGGAGATCCTCGGCTGTCTCAGGTTTGCGGTTGAGCACGCGGTTTACCAGAGACATTGTTTCGGCACGAGTGATTTTGTTCTGAGGACGGAAGGAACCGTCTTCATAGCCGTTTACCCAGCCGTTATTGGCTGCTACAGCGATTTCGTCCTTTGCCCAGTGGTCTGCGATATCGTTGAAGCTTGCGGGTGTTTTATCGCCGTTTACATCGAAACGAGTTGCGATTGCGGCGAATTCGGCACGAGTGATCGATGCGTTGGGGCGGAAGGTAGCATCGGGATAACCGGAAATGATACCCATCGCGCTCAGTGTGGATACTGCGCTGCAGTACCAAGCATCGTTGCTTACATCTGTGAATTTATTCTGACGAGTGTAGTTTGCATCACGAACGTCATCCTCAAGCAGGCGGAAGAAGATAGCCGCAACCTCTGCACGGGTGATGGAGTTCTGAGGTCTTACCTCGCCATTGCCGTAGCCAACGATGTATGCGAAGTGGTCTGTGTTATTCAGACCCAGTGCATCGTCATCCTTGATTTCTACGGTAGGTTTTTCCTCTTTTTTGCCGCCGCCATTACCACCGTCGCTGGAGGAATGGTGACGCTTGTAGGTGTAAATATTGTGGAATGTGATTGTTGTGCCTTCTACGGGTTCTAGTTCAGGATGATCATTCTCACTATCCTTCTCTTTTGCAATCCAGATATAGTCCACTACAGCATTCCCATCTGTTTCAAATCCGAGGATGTATTTTGTGGTGTCATAGGTTACTTTGGAAAGGTCGCCTTTATCCTCGGAGACCCTGACTGTGTAGCGTGTGTTAGGTGTTAATATATCAGCCATTTTGTCTTTTGCGGAGAAGTCGAAGGCTTTTGTTTCGCCTGTTTTCAGAGTAACAGTACCATCGTAGATTCTGGCTTCTGTGGGTTCATCCATTTCTTCAGCTGTGTAGGAAATTGCTATTGCAACAGGTTCTGCGATAACCTCTGCGGTTGCAGTGAAGGTTCCTTCTGTGCTGTAGTTGTACTGCGATTTGAATTCTTTCTGAATCAGCTTGCTCAGTTCAGTGGCAACAGTACCACGTTCGTTGAAGGTATAGATGAAGTCTGTATTTCCTTGAATAAGGATGCTTGTAATATCCTGACCTTTGTCAATTTTCCAGTACCCTGTACCGATGTGGTTTGCATCGGGGGTATGAGTACCTTTGGGCAGTTGTTCTTCTTTTAAATAACCTGCTCCATTTGTTAGAATAACTGTTGTGGTCTGATCTTCGCTGTTAGTGCCATCCCATGTGCCGCCTTCGATTTTGAAGGTTACTTTAACTTCAACGGGTTTCTCTTTTTCTGTGAATTTCCAATTACCCGTGAAGATGATTTTTGTACCATCATCAGATCTTAAGGGAGTCCAACCAACGAGTGTCCATTCACCATATTTACCATCTTTGTTGGTTGTGGAAGTAGTGGTATAGGTTTTCTCTGCGGCTTTATTGAGAGCGTTAATTTCAGTTTCCTCAGTAGGAGCTAAGCCATCTTTTGTAGTAGCTGGGGGAAGCTGAGTCTCTGTAATATCAGAGGGACGATCTGTACTCCACTGATATTCGATGGTGTACTGCTGTTTATCAAATTTCAGAACGAAGGTTGTATCACTGTCGATATTTACATTTAAAATGTTGTCAACAGAAACGAGGTCATCATTAACTTTTTTATACCATTTGCCTTCAGGGCTGTAGTTTTCGTTTGCAGTACCTTTAGGAGCGGCAGAAAGTTTATCAGAAAGTTTTGCTGGACCGTTTTCCACGTCGAGAACTATGGATTCAGGTGCTGTAGAATTCCATGTACCACCGTCAATCTCGAAAGTTACAGTAGCGGTCTTTGGAGGTGCTTTAGGTTCGAATTTCAGGATAAAGATAGCACCATTTTCAACAGACTGATTTTCGAAGTCACCGATAATAGGGTTACTATCCTTGTACCATTTACCATTGCCTGTGTGGCTGTCATCTGCTTTGCCTTTAGGAGTATAGCCAATGTTAGCTAATGTCGCATGACCGTTGTCCAGCTTAATTGTTTCTTTAAAAGCGTTTGCTGTATCCTTTACAGCTTCAGGGGCAGTCCATGTACCGCCATCAATCATAAAGGTTACATTTGCGTTGCTCAGTGTCCACTGTGCAACCAGAGTTACGTCTCCATTAAGAGTGAATTCCTGATTTGCCTCGTAAACGTTATCAGTGCCTTCTGCCTTCCAGCCTTGGAAGTCATAGCCTTCACGGCTAGGTGCAGCGGCGGTTGTGTAGCTGCCGAAGAAGTAGCCTTGGGGGTTAGTGGGCATATTTGTAACGCTAGCATCATCAACGCCGTCATCGTATGCTACAGTGTAAACATTGATATTACCGTCCATGTGCCAAGCAAAACCCTCGTTGGTATAGCCTACTGCACCGGGACAAGCGTGAACATTACCCCAGCTGTTAACATTGCTCAGAGAAACATTGTTAGAAGCAGCACTGCCTGTACCAGAGAATTCTTCATTCAGAGTGATGCTATCCGTGCTGAATAAAAGATCAGAAGTTGTTGCACCTTCTGTAGCTTCTACCTTTGTACCTTTTTCGATTTTACCAAAGGTGATGTAATATTCTTTAGCGTTTTGGTTTGTACTATCTGCGTTCCACTGAACCTTTTCGTTGTTTACAGTTACATCGCCTTTCAGATGATCGTTGTTGTGCATGTAACGACCGTAAACATAAACGGGGTAAGCAGGTGTGTATGTATTTGTGAAGGTGATGGGAGTAGTGATAGCTCCTTCAGTTGCATCTGTAAAAGAAACTGTAGCTACCAGATTGCCATCTTCCAATTTGAGGTTTACCTTCATTTTGTAGGTTGCATTATCAAATTCGATATCATCAGAAGAACCAGATGTTTCTTCTTTTACAGTATAGGTGTAATCTACGCCGTTCTCAGGCACAGTGCCGTCTTCACCAATGCCTGCATCGTCGATATCGAATACCATTTTCTGGGTTTCATCAAATTCAAAGGGTGCAGTGGGATTTTCTTTGCTTACAGTGGCTGTACCTGTGTATGTTTCATTAGAATCGTCATCATTGGTAATGCTGATTGTAAATTCGCGTTCAGCGTTATCAGAAAGCTTTTCTGCATTAGTCAGAGTTTTTTCAAATCTGTTGGTATTGCTGTCATCCTTGTTCAAATCAACTTCAACAGCCGCAGAAGTCCAACGACCATAGAAGGTGTAGTTTGTATCGGAGACAGTGATAGAAGTTACGGGGCTACCTTTAAACTCGTGGTTATCATACCAACCGGAGAACATATATTTAACACCGTCTGTGCCTTTTTTAATGAGGTTAGGCGTAAATGCTGCTGCTTCTTCGGTTAAGGTTGCTGTGTCCCCTCAGTTATAATCTCCAGTATCAGTAGGCAATTTTACATCATCACCAAGGTTTTCTGCACCAATCCAGTTGTACTGAACTTTGGTTGTTTCTACGCTTCTAATGTAGAAGGTAACTACATGGGAACTTTGACGGTCAAGGGAGATTTCTTCACCGTTCGTACATTCGGTATCATCAACAGTGATTTTGGAAATTTCATATTTAGGGTTCAACTGCGCACCAATACCTTTAATGGGATCGGTTTTCTTTGCATACCAGTAATCTCCGCTTTTCAGTATAGTAGGGGTGCCATTATTGTTTTCCTGTGCAAATTGGTAGGTTATTCTTGTAGGAGCATCATCATGACTACCATCATTATATCCCCAGTCAGTACCGTAGATAATACCGTAGTTGGAATCTGTAACAAATACCTGTTTGTAATAAACAACTACAGTTTGGTTCGAGCGCAGGGTACCTGTTTTCCCATCTGCTGTAAGATAATTGTACTGGTATCGATACCCTTGAAAATGTATCCATTTCCATTCACCCCAAATGGAAGTGATTTCAGTACCTGTACCGGTTTTATTGTCATTTGAATTTCCGGTCTGCTTGTTTCTATTATCCTGAACCATTACTTTCCAGAGCTTGCCTGTTAAACCGGAGCCGTTTGTGAGAGTACCCTCCTGCAGAGATGATTCCTGTGCAAAAACAAGCTGTGTTTTGCCAGAAAGCAGACTGTTGAGGGATGCAGATGTTTTGCCACCTACATTAACTCTGGAGTTGGTACACCAGAACTCCACATTGTCATTGCTTTGGTTGGCGTAGGTGTCAATTCCGCCATAGTCGTTGTCATCGTTCGCAAACGCATTCGCCGGCATCAACGCAATTATCATTACGGCAGCCAAGAGCCAGGACAGAAAGCGTTTTCCTGATTTCTTTTTCATCATAAAAAATCCTCCTTCTTTGTTCTTGTGAGACCCGAAGAAGGAGGATACGATATGTCTTTTGGCAACCGGCTGCCTTGCGAAGAAAAATTCGGTTAGGCCCTTGGCTTTGCGACACCGGCTTTCGTCGGCTGTGCCTTTGTCTGTACACACGCTCTTTCAACGAGCCGCACAGATAATAATATAATGTATTTATATAGATAAAATACATTGCAAAGTCCTGTTACAATGTATTATATCACAGCTTGATAAAATTTCAAGTTCTTTTGTGGATTCTCAACATATTTGTATGCAATTATATGCAAGTTTTGTTGAAAAAAATCCGGAAAAATGATGGCGGCACGGAAAATGAGGACATGCCGCTATCTAAATATAGAAAACTTGTCTGTTTTATAGTGGAAAATGAGCGCTGTTTTTATGCAAAACGCCTGAATTGAATATAATCAGCTTAATTCGATTCAATCAAGTGTTTTGCGCAATCCTGTCCATTTTTCATAAGCAGAGTTTTCCTTGCTTGTGTTGTAGTGGCTGTTGGTTGCTTCCTGTACCGCCAGATAATACCATGCGTTTGTGTCTGCGTTATCTGTAAAGGTAGAAATGGTTTTGTTATAGGAAACATATAGCGAAGAAAAGACTTCCTGCTATGTGTTTTTTCTTTATTATTACAATCTGTTATGCTGCGATTGCGAGAGAATCGCTCTGCTGTGTGTAGTGTAAAGGAGATACACAATCGTACAGGCTGTTTGCGTTCAGCACACGCTCTGTTACAGCGTAGGTCAAATCAATCTGATACCAAGCACCGTCTACGTTTACCTTGTTCCAAGCATGGTAGCTTCTGCCGGCATAGCCCTTTGTCAAAGAGCAAGGGATGCTCTGGCTGCGGCACATAGCTGCAAACAGGGAAGACAGGTCATAGCAGATGCCCTTGCTACTGTTCAGCGTAGCACTTGTGTCAGGGATATATTTGCTTACCTTGCCGGATGTAATTTCATCTGCAAGCTTTGTATCGTAGGTGTAATGCCCTGCAATGTAGTTGTAGATTGCGGTTACCTTTTCTGCATCGGTTGCTGCGCCCTTGCAGATTTCAGCCGCCTTTTGGCTGACTGCATCGCCTGCTGCAAACTGCACATCTGCGGTGGGGATAAGGTAGGGAGCATATTCGTTTTTGATTTTTGCATTTACGGTTTCTCTGCTGACAACCTGATAGGTTGTACCGGAAATGTTTTCACATACGGTAATGGTGTATGTGCCATCGCCCTGATCCAGAGAGAATTCGGCAGTCTTGCCGCTAGGGCAGTTTTTATAGGAGGTCTTATTGTCACCGTACTGGATGCCGACCTTCAATTTGGAATCGGAAGCGTAATTTACGGTAACAAAACCATCTTTTGCATGGGAAGTATCAATAGAACCTGTAGAAGCGCTGGCTGTTACCACGCCTGTCATAGACATTAAAATAAAGGCTGCAACAAATGTGCAAACACAAGAAAAAAGCCGTTTCATACGGAATCTCCTTTCGGTAACTGGCTGCCAGCCCTTTTTCAAGGGGGAAGGCCCTATAGCTTTGCGTCGCCACCTTTCGATGGGTTTGCTATTATCGTTTGAGATGCTGTCGACTACGGCTGCATCTTTTACTGATATTGATTGTATTATTTTTATACCTACACTATATACCTTTTTTCGTGTTTGTCAATAGAAAATCGCAAAAAATCTTGAAAAATCGACAAAAACTCGGCGTGCAGAAGGGCAGGAGAGAGGGGGGGAAGGCACTGCGCACAGGGCGCGAAAGGAGTTGTGTATTTTGCATAAAAAATAATGGCGAAAAAGCAGATTCTTTTGCTTTACTTTAGCGTGGTAATGTGATACTATGATGAAGAACAAAGGAGCGACGCTCCGCAGGAACGAAAAAACGATATGAAAAAGGGGACGATAACGTATGAAAAAGTATTTGGCACTGTTTTTGACAATGGTTATGGGTGCGTCTGTTCTGGCAGGCTGCGGCGGCTCTGACAGCGCAAAGACCTTCACTGTAGGCTTCGATGCGGAATATCCTCCTTATGGCTACAGAACAGAGAGCGGCGATTATGCCGGCTTTGATCTGGATCTGGCTGCTGAGGTCTGCGAAAGAAACGGCTGGGAGCTGGTAAAGCAGCCCATCGACTGGGATGCAAAGGATATGGAGCTGAACAGCGGCGCAATCGACTGTATCTGGAACGGCTTCACCATGACAGGCAGAGAGGATGAATACACTTTCTCCAAGCCCTATGTTGACAACAGCATCGTATATGTTGTAAGAGCGGATTCCGATATTCAGACAGAGGCTGATTTGGCAGGCAAGCACGTCATCACACAGGCAGGCTCCTCCGCGCTTTCCGCTTTGCAGGATGAATCCAAGGCAGATGTCGTAAATTCCTTCGCATCTCTGGATGAAATCGCAGATTACAACACAGCATTTATGAATCTGGAGGCAGGTACAAATGATGCCATCGCGGTAGATATCGGCGTAGCACAGTATCAGCTGACAACAAAGGCAGATAAATTCAGAATGCTGGAAGAGCCCCTCTCCACAGAGCAGTATGCAATCGGCTTCAAGAAGGGCAATGAAGAGCTGAGAGATCAGGTACAGGCAACACTGGATGAAATGGCAGAGGACGGTACTCTGGCGGAAATCGCAGCAAAGTATAAGGATTACAATCTGGATCAGATGCTTTGCCTGGGAAAATAAGAAAGAAACAGTTATGAAAAAAGCTGGGAAAGACGGTGGGAAGGCTCCTGCCGCCTTTCCTGCGTTTTAGGAATTTCTCGGATTCCTGCATTTTACGGTTAAGAAAGGAAATTTACTATGAATTTTGCGATTATTGCACAGCAGCTGGTAAGCGGCATGGGTTCCTCCCTGATGATTTTTGTGCTGACACTGCTGTTTTCCATGCCCTTGGGGCTTTTGGTTGCCTTCGGGCGTATGTCAAAAATAAAGCCCTTGCAGGCAGTCATTAAGGTTTTCATTGCCATTCTGCGCGGCACGCCCTTGATGCTGCAGCTTTTGGTGGTGAATTTTGCACCCTATTATCTGTTCCGTATTTCTTTGCCCAGATGGTACCGCTTCGCTGCGATTATCATCGGCTTTTCTATTAACTATGCAGCATATTTTGCGGAAATTTACCGTTCCGGTATCGAATCCATCCCCAAGGGACAATATGAGGCGGCATCCGTTCTGGGGTATAATAAAAACCAGACCTTTTTCCGCATCATTTTCCCGCAGATGGTGAAGCGCGTACTGCCTCCTGTGACGAATGAGGTTATCACACTGGTAAAGGATACCTCTCTTGCGTTCGTACTGGCGTATGAGGAAATGTTCACTGTAGCAAAACAGATTGCATCTGCAAGAACAAGTATTATGCCCCTGTTCGTTGCGGGTGTGTTCTATTTCATCTTCAATGGTGTGGTTGCATTCGCGATGGAACGCATTGAAAAGAAACTGAGCTATTACCATTAAGAAAGGAGGGCATACAATGAATAAGGTATTGGAAATTAAGCACTGCAATAAAAGCTTCGGGGAAAACGAAGTGCTGAAGGATATTTCTCTGTCTGTAACAGAAGGACAGGTTGTGTCTATCATTGGGCCTTCCGGCTCTGGGAAATCCACCCTTCTGCGCTGCGCAACCATGTTGGAAACCATGGACGGCGGCGATCTGATTTATCTGGGAGACTATGCCGCAAAGGCGGACGCACAGGGCAAGGCGGTTTATGCCGCAAAGGAAACCCTGCAGGGCATCAAAAAGCATTTCGGTCTGGTGTTCCAGAATTTTAATCTGTTTCCCCATTATTCCGTCATGAAAAATATCACCGAACCGCCGATTTTGATCGGCAGGCGCAAAAAAGAGGAAATTTATGCCGAGGCAAGGGAGCTGCTGAAAAAAATGGGACTGGCGGACAAGGAAAACGCTTATCCCTGTGAGCTTTCGGGCGGACAGCAGCAGCGTGTTTCTATTGCGCGTGCATTGGCGATGAAGCCGAAAATTCTTTTCTTTGACGAGCCGACCTCCGCGCTTGACCCTGAGCTGACGGGCGAAATTCTGAAGGTTATCAAGGATTTGGCGGCGGAACACATGACAATGGTAATCGTGACACATGAAATGTCCTTTGCAAGGGATGTTTCCGATCATATTATTTTTATGGATGGCGGCGTGATTGTGGAGGAGGGCGAACCCGAACAGGTCATCAATCATCCCCAGCAAGAACGTACCAAAGCCTTCCTGAGCCGTTTTCAGCAGTAAGGAAGTGGTCGGATGGAAGTGAAATTCATCAAAGCAAGCCCTACGGAAAATATGACGCTGCTCATCGAAACGCCTGTGGCAAGAGAGAAGCAGCTTGCTGTGGCAGAAAGGCTGATTGCCTATGGCAGTGTATACGCCGAGCAGGCAGGCTATATCGAGGAAGCGGAAAATCCTGCGGCAGAAAAGCGCCTGCAAATGATGGCGGGGGAATTTTGCGGCAATGCCAGCCTTTCTCTGGCGGCATGGCTGGCGCAGAAGAAAAATCTGCAGATTGGCGAAAAAACGGAAATTACGCTTGAGGTTTCCGGTGCGGAGGAGCTTGTTCGCTGCGAAATGAAACGAGAAGCGGAGCATCGCTTTCTTGGCAGAGTGGCAATGCCCTTACCGCAGACAATCGAAAAGAGAGCATTTACGCTGGACGGCGAAAGAATTGAGCTGACCGTAGTTGTTTTCGCAGGCATTACGCATATCTCGTCCCTGTGTCCCTTTGGGGCGAGAATGCGGCAAAAAAGGCAGAACACGCGGCAAGGGTCTGGGCGAAGGAGCTGCCGCCTGTGTTTGGGCTTCTGCTGTTTGATGAGAAGGAGAAAAGCCTGAAACCGCTGGTTGCGGTGGAGGATGTCAGTCTCATCTGGGAAAGAGGCTGCGGCAGCGGAACCTCTGCTGTCGGGGCATATCTGGCGGCAAGGGAGAAGAAGGATGTTACCGTTTCCCTCAAGCAGCCCGGCGGTGTGATGCACGCAACGGTTTCTTATCAGAATGGAGCGGTTACGAAAATTGAAATTACGGGCAGCGTTGCTATCGTGGCAGAGGGTACGGCATATTTATAAAAAAAGCGCAGATGAAAATTCTGCGTTTTTTTGTTATGTGAGGGGGAAACCGTGTAAAATAAGCATTTTCCTGCATTTTTTTGGCAGATAGCTTGACAGAAAGAAGGGATTTCCTCTATACTTTGCCAATAAGAACAGCGAAAAGGAGTGAAATCCTATGGTTGCAAATATTCCGAGAGTCGGTATGCGTATGGTGAAAACAGCATTGGCGGTTGCCATCTGCTTTTTTCTTTATGTTCTGCGCGGAGAGGAAGGCGTACCGATTTTTTCTACGATTGCCGCGATTATCTGTATGCAACCCTATGCGGAAAACAGCATACAGGTTTCCATAAACCGTATTATCGGCACACTGCTGGGGGCAGTCTTTGCGCTTCTGGTGCTGTATCTGATCCAATATATTCCCTATCAGGTGCGTATCCTGCGATATCTGGTGATTTCCTTTGCGGTCATTCCTGTGATGTATGTGACGGTTTTATTGAAGCGCACGGGTGCTTCTGCGCTGGCAGGGATTGTACTGCTGAGTGTCTGCCTCTCTAATGTGGGGTATACGCCACTGGAGGGGGCAATCAATCGTTCTGTCGAAACGATTATCGGGATTCTGGTTTCTCTGGGGGTCAATAATCTGCATCTGCCACGGAAAAGGACAGAGGACTATCTCTTTGTGACGGGCTTTGACGGGGCATTATACGACGAAAAAAACGGTATTTCGCCCTATGCCTCCTTTGAGCTGAATCAGCTTTTGCAGGACGGCCTGCCGTTTACCATTGCGACAGAGCGTACACCCGCTTCGCTGATGGCGGATTTAAAGGGGCTTGATTTGCGCCTGCCTGTTATCGCGATGGATGGGGCAGTGCTGTATGATGTGAAGGATAAGCGATACCGTGCGACAAGCGGACTGCCGAAGGAATGGGTGGACAGAATCTGCACCCTTGTGAAGGAGAAGGAGTATCATTATTTCCTGAACGTGATCTGGCAAAATGTGCTTCTGATTTATTTTGGCGAATTTAAAAATGAGGTAGAACGAGAATTGTATCTTTCTAACCGCCGATCGCCTTACCGCAATTATATTTATGGCGAAATGCCGGAGGATGGTGTTGTGGTATATATCCTGCTGGTACTGCAGGATGCGGATGCGGATGCACTGGAGGCAGAACTAAAAGAGATGGATACCGAACAGGAGCTGCTTTTCCTGCGGGATAAATCGGAAACGCCGGAGACATACTGTCATTTGAAGATTTATCATAAAAATGCAACGAAGAAATATATGCTGGAGCGGCTGATGGAGGAAATTCCGCAGAAGAAATGTGTTGCCTTTGGCAGCAACCGAAACGATCTTTCCATGCTGACCTCTGCACAGCTTTCCTATGCAACTGCGGATGCCGAAGCGGAAGCAAAGGCGGCGGCGAAGCGGCAGTTAAAGGGACATGGCGGCGACAGCATTGTGCGAAAGATTTTCCGTTTGTATGAGCGGCTGCCTTGGGAAAAGCTGCCCAAGGAGATGAGAGAACCAAAGGAATGAGAGGAATGATATGAGCGAATTGAATGAATTTTCCAGAGCGGAGCTGCTTCTGGGAGAGGAAGGCATAGAGAAGCTGAGAAAGGCGCGTGTGGCAGTGTTTGGCATTGGTGGTGTCGGCTCCTTTGCGGCAGAGGCACTGGCAAGAGGCGGCGTGGGACATCTTGCCCTTGTGGATGGAGATGTGGTAAGCCTGACAAATATCAACCGTCAGCTGATTGCAACGCAGAAAACGATTGGCAGAAGGAAAACGTCTGTCATGGCAGAGCGAATTCATGAGATCCTGCCGGAGACCGAGGTGGTGGAATATCCTGTGGTTTACGGTGCGGAAAACAGGGATTTGCTGGATTTTGCTTCGTATGATTATATTGTGGATGCGATTGATACGGTGACCTCCAAGCTGATTCTGATAGAAGAAGCGAAAAAAGCGGGGACAGAGGTTATCAGCTCCATGGGGACAGGAAATAAATTTGACCCGACCCGTTTTGAGGTGGCGGATATCTCCAAAACAAGCGTCTGTCCGCTGGCGAAGGTGATGCGGAAGGAATTGAAGGTGCGCGGCATTCGCGGCGTGAAGGTGGTTTATTCTAAGGAGCTGCCCCAAAAGCCGGCAGAATCGCAGGAGACGGGCAAACGACAGATTCCCGGAAGTCTTTCCTTTGTGCCGCCGGTGGCAGGCATGATTCTGGCAGGAGAGGTTATCCGGCATATTGCTGGCGTGGATTTGGCATAAGGGCATAAGAAAGGGGATTGACAGCACCTTTATTTCTGTTACAATAGTCATCATCAAATAAAATATATCTTCATCGGAGAACTTGTAGTCGCAATTACAAAGTTGAAAAGATGTCGAGTGCGCTCGGTTATGCAAATAACCGGGCTGTTTTTTTGAATTGAAAAGGAGAGAAGACGTATGAATATCCAATTATCGGATCATTTTACCTATCGCAGGCTGATTCGGTTTGTCATCCCTTCGGTTGCCATGATGATTCTGACCTCGATTTATGGCGTGGTCGATGGGCTGTTTGTTTCCAATTTTGTTGGGAAAACACCCTTTGCGGCAGTCAATCTGGTGATTCCCTTTACCATGATTCTGGGGGCGTTCGGCTTTATGCTGGGGACAGGCGGTACTGCCCTTGTGGCGAAAACATTGGGGGAAGGCAGGCAGGAGGAGGCAAATCGGATTTTTTCCATGCTGATTTATTTTGCACTGGGCTTAGGTGTCCTTCTGACGATTTTCGGCATTGCAGTGCTGAAAAGGATTGTGATAAAAATGGGCGCGGATGATGCTATGCTGCGCCACTGTATGATTTATGGACGCATTGTGCTGCTTGGGATTCCCTTCTATATGCTCCAGAATATGTTCCAGAACTTTCTGATTGCAGCGGAAAAGCCGCAGCTTGGCTTAATTATAACGATTGCCGCAGGGGTCACGAATATGGTTCTGGATGCGCTGTTCATTGCGGTGCTTGGCTGGGGCGTGGCAGGTGCGGCGGCAGCAACGGCATTGGG
>OLSP01001979.1_pt1 | contig 17490 bp, 14 predicted proteins | sample 1672941 | NCBI WGS metagenome assembly OLSP01 (sample SAMEA3136739, study PRJEB25190) | human gut metagenome | reverse complement strand
TTTTTTGTTGTATATTTTTTTATGATTTGTGTCTAAAATTTGTTGACTAGTGCAGTTATCACTATGCTGCAAAGGGGAGATAAATTTTATGTAAGCAGAGTTGTAGATGTAGTAAACAGTGAATACAAATGGCTTCTTGGTACTACTGAAAAGGGCCATGTTGGTTTTATGGCAAGCAAATATCTTGATGTAACACCGAAAGCTGCCAGCGCAGCAGGACGCTTTAATGCTGCCCTGGAGGCAGATTGGATTATGGATCCCGAGATTTTTGCTTCAGGTGCCTATTAATTGGGGCGTGTGGAAAAGAATACTGATGATACTATCTCATATGCCGATAAGAAGTTGCAGGTCGGACCGCGCTTGTTCTATATAGATTCGGCAAAAAACAGAGTTAGTGAGGTGAAAATCAATAAGCTTCATGGCATGATGGCAGGCTATGCTGTCGGCCAGCTGCTTAATACTGACAGCCAGATTCGTTTGGACGGTTACCTGAAAATGAACGGCTGGGAGTATGATTATATGAGCAGAGGCCGTTCTGATACGCATTATATGATCGGCTGGTTGAAATATGCCTATAACGCAAGAGGGCAAAAATTCCTGCACAAGAGCTTTTATGTGAAATTGGATTCTAAAGAGGTGATTTCGGAAATTATTTACTGCGAGCATGACGTTCATTAAGCAAAGTAAAGGATAAAGCAATTTTTGCTAAAACATCTTTTGACAGGAGGTGGCGTAATGAAGCGGAAGCTGTTTAAGAGCATGTGGCTGGCAATGCTTCTGGTGGCGTTTGCCGGTTACGGCACAGAGCAAAATGCCGTATTACCGCAGATGGATTTGCCTAAGGCTGAGGCCGCTGCTAAAGTAGCGCCGGCCTATGAGCAGGAATATGCAAATGTTGTAGACAGCGTTTATGAATTTATTGCTGACGGTACGAGTGATAACCTGCCGGAGCAGGGAAGAACAGGCATCTGTGAGGTGCGGGATTTCGCCAATCGGGAGGCGGTCCTGCAGCAGCTTGGCTACACGCTGCAGGACATCAGCGGTGACGGTGTTCCGGAGCTGCTTATCGGTTGGATTAGCCAAAAACGCGGCGTGGGGCATTACGGTAAGGAGATTTATGCGATTTACACCTTTGTGGACGGCAGGGTGAAATATGTTGCGGAGGGCTGGAGCCGCAGCAGCCTGCAGCTTATGGCAAATGACAACCTGGTGACACGAGGCGGCACCGGCATTTCGCATCAGGTGCTTGCTGTGGAGCATTTGCAGCCTGACGGCAACCTCGGATGCTATGAGCTTTATTTTACCTGGCCAAAGGATGACGGCCTTGGCGTTTACCGCAACATGAACTGTAGAAGTGGGGCAGATGCTGCGCAGGAAACAGATATGACTGTGGAAGAGTTCAATGAAATGAGGTCTGAATACGCTAATCACAGTGTTGAGATTGAATTTTTACCGTTGAAGGACTTCAAAAAGCATGGCTTTAAGGGTCTGATGAGGCAGTATCTTTCTGCAGGAAGGTGAATAAAAGGGCTGATGTGATGAGCCTGAAATATGATGGCAGTCGGAATTTAACCGGCTGCCATTTTTTTGAGGTGAAATAAGGCGAAATTTATAGTATAATATACATAACTGTTACTGATATACGCTTATACCGGCTTTATATCAAATAATTTTATGAGGTGAATTAATAATGAGCAATGAATTAACCGGACGTAATGTAGGAAAAACCTGTCGCGTACACTATAAAGGTACCTTTAATGACGGCAAGCAATTTGATTCTTCTTATGACCGTGGCGAGCCGTTGGAATTTGTTTGCGGCGCAGGCCAGATGATTAAAGGCTTTGATGCAGCTGTTGCAGACCTGGAGGTCGGCGCTGAGGTTGACATCCATCTGCTGCCGGCAGAAGCATATGGCGAGGCTGACCCGAAGGCTATCTTCACCATGCCGATTGCCCAACTGCCGGGTTCCGAAAACCTGACCGTTGGTCAGAGAGTTTACCTGCAGAACCAATTCGGTCAGCCTGTTCCTGTACTGGTAACCGAAAAGGATGATACCAACATTACCTTTGACGCTAACCATGAAATGGCCGGCAAGGAACTGAACTTCCACATTGAGCTGGTAGAGGTAAAATAAAGTATTGCTGCTGCCATACAGTAAACTGCAATTTGCTTTGGCAATAGATTTTGCAGTGCTGATATGGTACAATAGCATACGTGCATTTTTTGCAACTGATATTTAGGAGTGTGTATTGTGGATTATAGAATTGTGGTGCCCAGCGGAATTGTTTTTGATTTCAATAATATGCTGGGAGCAGGCAGATTGCAGCCGCAGGAGGTAGAGCAGGCACTGCAGCAGCAGGGAGCCGCAGCCGAAAAGGCTGTGTGCGAGCTGCGCCGCAGCGGCTTTGCCAAGAAGCATTTATCTAAGGACGGCACGCCTGAGCATGTTTACTTTCCACGCATGCCATATATTGCCGACGGCAACCCCAATACGGAGCAGTCGATTATCAAGCTGATGCGCTACAGCAAGCATCTGCGCAGTAAAGATGTCATAATCTTTTTGGGCGTTGGCGGCTCCTACTTGGGCAACAAGGTGCTGTTTGATGCCTTTGGCGGTTATCATTGGAATACCAGTGCAATACTGCGCCAAGGCCAGCCCTGCATTTATTTTTCCGGCAACAATCTTGACCCGGTGGACTGCAATTCACTGCTGTTCAAGATGCGCCGTATGGCTGGAGTAAGTGCGCAAGAAGGCAAGAAGCTAAAGATTATGCTGGTGCCGATTTCTAAATCCGGTACTACGCTGGAAACTATTTCAGCCTTTACGTATTTCTATGCTAATCTGTCTCAAAACGCAGATATAGACCTTGACTGCACGGTAGTTACTGATTTAAAGGCTCCGGTGGAAAATGCGCCGCTTTTGCAGCTGGCGGAAAAATTTGGCTGGGAGCGCTTTGACATCAAGGAGGGCATTGGCGGACGCTTCTGCATTATGAGTGACCCGGGACTCGTAACGATGGCTGCCCTTGGCGGTGATATTGAGGAGTTTTTGCGCGGTGCGCGTGATATGGATATCTATTGCCAGCAGGCGGAGCCTGCGGAAAACCCGGCGCTTCTCAATGCTTTACTGAAATTCATGGCCTATGAGCGCGGACGCGATATTGAAGTGTTCATGCCGTACAGCATGCGCCTGAAATCGTTGAGCGAATGGTATGTGCAGCTGCTGGCGGAATCGCTTGGCAAGCGCTGCAATCGTGAGGGTGCAACTGTTTACTACGGCAGAACGCCGATTGTTGCTGTCGGTACGACGGATATGCATGCGCAGACGCAGCAGCATCAGGACGGCCGTCTGAATAAGGTGGTGCAGTTCCTAGAGGTCGCCAATCCTGAAGTTGAGGCAGTTTTGCATAATCCCTTTGCGGATGTACCGTTCTTTGATAAGTACGAGGGCATGGATATGGCGAAGGCTCTTAAAGCGGCGCTGAATGCCAATGAAGCGGCGCTGACGGGTGATAACCGTTACAATGCGCGCTTTATGCTGCCGAAGCTGAATGAGTATTATCTTGGCCAGCTGATGTACTTTTTGATGCTGACGATTGCCTATGAGGGCGAGCTGGCGGATGTGGATGCATTTGACCAGCCCGGCGTTGAGGTTTATAAGAAATTGATGAAGGCTCAGCTGTAAAATTTAAAATGGCAAAAAAAGTAGACGTTGTGTGCTTGAAAAAGCACGCAACGTCTTTTTGCTATGTATTAAATTCACCGCTTGCCGGTAAACAGCAGCTTTGCCGTACTGCATTTTTCAAACGCTTTCGTCAGCAGGATGCTGAGGGCCAGCGAGCCGAGCACCAGCAATACGTAGGACAGTGCTACCTTTTTAACGGTCATGATTATGCCGAAATGGTTGTAGGCGCTGCTGAGCCAGTCCAAGAGCAGCGGATGCACAAAGTAGATGAGCATGGAGTAGGCGGAAAGAATGCTGATGGCTTTGTAGAGAAGGTTGGTGAGGGAACCCCTCTCAGTCACCTTACGGTGACAGCTCCCCCCAAGGGGAGCCTCTGTATGTGATGCTGCTTGAGGGATAGATTGCAGTGCATTGGAAGCTTCTGTATGTGCTTTTGCCTGCGCCTTGCGCTCCAGCCAATCCAGTGTCAGGCAGAAGAAGAGCAGCGAGCCTACGGTGTAGCAGAGTCCCTGCGGGCTGAGCTGGTGATAGGTGTTGGCCAGATCAATCAGCGTGTAGCCTTTGACAGTAACTGCCTCGTAACAGCTTTGCACGTCCCAGGCCACGCTTGCAGCAAAAATTACGCATACCATGGCGCTGTATCTGCGCAGGAGGGCGATGAATTTTTCCCAATAGCAGGCTGCCAGGCCGCCGCTTATAAAAATAAGCAAATAATGCAATGGAAGATAGTTGAGGCGATAATCAAAGAAATTTTTAGCCAAGACGCTCCAACCCGCTGTATTCAAGCCCGGATGCGTTGTCCACCAGTTGAAAGCAAGCTGGAAAATGAATAAAAGCACTAGCATAAACGGTATACTTTGATGTATAATTATACGAAGAAGCCGGCGCCAGAGCGGATAGCTTGCATAAAACCACAGCAGGATGACCATAAAATACAAATGGTAGCAGCCCAGGCCGAAGAATAAAACATAGGCCACATGCAGCGGATTCCAGCTGACGAAGCCCGGTGGCAGAATCAGCCAGAAGTAAAGCATGTAAAAAAGCGACCAGCTGAGATAGGGCAGGCCTGCTCCCCGCAGACGCTTCTTCATAAAGTCGATATAGTTCAGCCGGCTGTCGCTTAATAGGCCTTTATCCGTACAGGCCAGGCCGTAGCCGGAGATAAAGAAAAAGGAGGGGACACTGTAACGGCTTAAAATCTCCAGTAATAAGTAAAGAGTAAAGTTGTTGGGGGCAAGTGCCAGGCTGCCGATATGAATACCGATGACGCCAAGCATGCAGATGCCACGCAGATTATCTATAATGGTGTTTCGCATAATTACCTCGCTAATTTTTAATCTTCTTTATTATACTATAAGTAAAAAAATCCTGCCAAGATTTTACCTCGAAATATTTGACGTATTCTTCATTAAGGTGTAAAATATATACAATCAATTTGCACCTTTAAATTGGTCCTGTGAGACTGCAAGGTATAAGTTATTATGAAACCTAAGGCCTTTTTGCACCATCATGGGATGAGAAGGCCTTTTATTATGCAATTTTATTATAAAAAACAGGAGGTAAAGCTAATGGCTAAATCAAATGTATCTCTGGGTGGCAGAGATATACTGGATCTGGAAAGCCTCAGCGTTGAGGAAATCGAGCTGGTTTTGAAAACCGCTGAGGAAATGAAGAAGATTATGAAGAGGGATATCAAAAAGGTGCCCTCACTGCGCGGTAAATCTATCATCAATCTGTTCTATGAGCCCAGTACACGTACCCGTACATCCTTCGAGCTGGCAGGCAAATATCTGGGTGCCGATGTAGTAAACATCACTACATCCTCTTCCAGTGTTGTCAAAGGTGAATGCCTGCGCGACACCATCCTGACTGTACAATCCATGGCTTGTGATGCGATTGTTATGCGTCACCCCATTGAAGGCGCTGCAGCATATGCTGCTAAGGTTGCAGACCCTGTAATCATCAACGCCGGTGATGGCGCACACGCACATCCTTCTCAAGGCTTCCTGGATATGTTTACTATCCGTGAGCAGGGCAAAAACCTGAAGGGCTTGAAAATGGCAATTATCGGCGATATTCTCTACAGCCGTGTTGCCCGCACCAATATTGCTGCCTGGACCAAAATGGGCGCTGATGTACACGTTGCAGGTCCTATGACTCTGCTGCCGCACGACATCGCTTCTCTGGGCGTTACAGTACACAAACGCGTTGAAGAAGCAATCGAAGGCGCTGACGTAATCGATATCCTGCGTATTCAGCTGGAGCGTCAGCAAAAGGGTCTGTTCCCGTCTCCGCGTGAATATGCACGTATCTTCGGAATTAACGAAAACCGCCTGAAGCTGGCTAAGCCTGACGTAACCGTGCTGCATCCCGGCCCGATGAACCGTGGTCTGGAAATCTCCTGGGAGGTTGGTTACTGCGATAACGCCGCAATCCGTACTGAGGTACAAAACGGCGTAGCTGTACGTATGGCACTCTTATTCTTGACTTTGACAGGAGGTAAACACATTGAAAACATTGATTAAAAACGGCAGGGTAGTAGACCCCAGCCAAAAATTAGATGCTGTAATGGATATCCTCGTTGAGGATGGCAAAATTAAAGCTTTGGGCAAGGATATTGCCGAAGCAGCTGACGAGGTTTTTGATGCAACCGGCCTCGTAGTAACTCCTGGTCTGATTGACGTACACACTCATATGCGTGAGCCCGGCCTGGAAGCTAAAGAAGATATTATCAGCGGTACCAAGGCTGCTGCTGCCGGCGGTGTAACCACCGTTGCCTGCATGCCTAATACCAAGCCTGTTATCGATACTTCCATCGTAGTAAGCGGTATCAAAGAACGCGCTCGCGAGGAAAGCTACGCTAACGTCGAAGTTATCGGCGCAATCAGCAAGGGTGAAAAGGGCGAAGAGCTGGCAGAGATGGGCGACATGGCAGAAAAAGGCGCTATGGGCTTCTCCGATGACGGCCACTATGTAAAGAGCTCCCGTCTGATGGTGCTGGCTGCCAAATATGTAACTGCTTTCGACAAACCTTTGCTGTGCCATGCGATTGATCCTGAGCTGGATTCCGAAGGCTACATGCATGAAGGCGCTGTTTCCGCACGTATCGGCGTTCCGGGCGTACCGGCAATCAGCGAGGATATCGCTGTTGCACGTGACTGCATCATCGCTGAATACACCGGCGCACATGTACATATCTGCCACGTTGCCTCCAAGGGTGCTATCGATATCATCCGTCAGGCTAAAAAACGCGGCGTAAATGTTACCAGCGAAGTAACCGTACATCATCTGACTCTGACTGATGAGGCTTGCGCAGATTACAATTCCGCAACCCGCGTTAACCCGCCGCTGCGCAGTGCAGACCATGTACAGGCTATGCGTGAGGCTGTTTTGGACGGCACTGTTGACGCAATCGTTACCGACCACTCCCCGCATGCTCCGGAAGAAAAGGATGTTGAATTCCGCTATGCTCCGAACGGCTTCTGCGGTCTGGAAACCTCTCTGGCAGTAATGCTGACAGACTTATATCACACCCATGTATTCGACCTGAATACTATTATCAGCAAAATGAGCTGCGAGCCTGCTAAGCTGTTCAAGCTGGCCGGCGGTACTCTGAAAGAGGGCAGTGTTGCTGATATCACTATTATGGACTTAAATAAAGAGTGGACTGTTGACAGCTCCAAATTCTATACCCGTGGCAAATTCACCCCGTACGAAGGCAAGGCCTGCACCGGCAAGGCTGTTGCCACTATGCTGCACGGTAATTTTGTAATGAGGGATGGTGTAGTATGCACGAAAAAGTAAGAAAAGGAAAATTAGTTTTAAAAGATGGCAGCGTTTTTGAAGGCACTCTGTATGGTGGCAAACGCAATGCTGTAGGTGAGGTTGTATTCACCACCGGCATGAGCGGTTACCAGGAAACATTGACCGACCCGTCCTTCTGCGGTCAGATTGTAGTAATGACTTATCCGCTGGTAGGCAACTATGGCTGCAACCCGCTGTTCACCCAGGGCAAGAAATGCTTCTTCCAGGGCTTTGTTATCGGCGAGCTGTGCGATTGCCCCAGCAACTGGCGCAATGAGCAGAGCCTGGAGGATTTTCTGATTGAACAGGATATTCCGACCTTAGCAGGTGTAGATACACGTGCTATCACCCGTAAAATCCGTAATCACGGCGTACTGCAGGGCGTAATCGTTCCGGCAGAAATGCCTGATGATGAAGTACAGAAGCTGCTGGCTTTACCGGCAGTACACAACCAGGTTGAGCAGGTTACTACTCCCGAGGTTTACACTATGGGCGAGGGCAAGCTCCATGTAGCTGTTATGGACTTCGGTATTAAACGCAATATCCTGAAATCCATTGAAGCCTTTGGCTGCCGCCTGACAGTATTCCCTGCTTCCGCTACCGCAGAAGAGGTACTGGCATGCGAACCGGACGGTATCTTCCTGTCCAACGGCCCCGGCGACCCGAAGGATTTGCCTGAGGTTATTGAAAACATTAAGAAATTAATCGGCAAGAAACCGATCTTCGGTATCTGCCTCGGTCATCAGCTCATGGCTTTGGCTAACGGTGCTGATACCTATAAAATGAAATTCGGCCATCGCGGTATCAACCAACCGGTAAAATACCTGACAACCGGCCGCATCTACATCAGCGCCCAAAACCACGGCTATGCTGTAGATGAAAAATCTCTGGAAGGCAAGGGCATCAACATCAGCCACATTTCCATGAACGACGGTACTATCGAAGGCCTGGAATACACCAAGCATCCTACATTCACCGTTCAATATCATCCGGAAGCCTGCCCTGGCCCTGGTGATCATGATTATTTGTTTAAACATTTTGTTGATATGATGGAGGGTCGTTAATTATGCCGAAACTTAAAGATGTTAAAAAGGTTCTCGTTATCGGCTCCGGCCCTATTATTATCGGTCAGGCAGCAGAGTTTGACTATGCAGGCACCCAGGCTTGCCGTGCTCTGAAGGAAGAAGGCCTGGAGGTTGTACTGATTAACAGTAACCCTGCAACCATTATGACTGATGTGCATGTGGCTGACCGTGTATATGTTGAACCTATCAGCGTTGAATTCATTGAAAAAATTATCAAACGTGAGCGTCCTGATTCCCTGTTGGCAACACTTGGCGGTCAGGTTGGCCTGAACATGGCTATGAAACTGGAAGAGCAAGGCATTCTGAGCAAATACAACGTTCGTCTGCTGGGCACTCAGATCAGCGCTATCAAACGTGGTGAAGACCGCGAAATGTTCAAGGAAACTATGGAGAAAATCCATCAGCCGATTCCTGAAAGCACTATCGTAGAAACCATTGAAGCTGCTTGCGATTTCGGCAAGGAAATCGGCTATCCGCTGATTGTCCGTCCTGCGTATACCCTCGGCGGTACCGGCGGCGGCATTGCTGAAAACGAGGAAGAGCTGATTGACATCGTGCAAAAGGGCCTGGGCTACAGCCCCATCGGCCAATGCCTGATTGAACGCAGCATCGCCGGCTGGAAGGAAATTGAATACGAAGTAATCCGCGACGCTGCTGATAACTGCATCACTGTCTGCTCTATGGAAAACCTGGATCCTGTTGGCGTACATACCGGTGACTCCATCGTTGTGGCTCCGGCACAGACTCTGAGCGATAAAGAAGTACAGCTGCTGCGTCAGGCTTCTATCGATATCGTACGTGAGCTGGGCGTAGTTGGCGGCTGTAACGTACAGCTGGCTCTCGACCCGTACTCCGAAAACTACTATGTAATCGAAGTTAACCCGCGTGTAAGCCGTTCTTCCGCACTGGCTTCCAAAGCTACCGGTTATCCGATTGCTAAGGTTACCAGCAAAATTGCTGTCGGCTACAACCTGGACGAAATCGAAAACGCTGTTACCAAAAAGACTAAGGCTTGCTTCGAGCCTACCATTGACTATATCGTACTGAAATTCCCGCGTTGGCCGTTCGATAAATTCGTAACCGCTGACCGCACCCTGGGCACTCAGATGAAGGCTACCGGTGAGGTTATGGCAATTGAGCGCAGTTTTGAAGCTTCTATGCTTAAAGCAGTTCGCTGCCTGGAAATCGGCCTCAATCATCTGGAAATGCCTGAGCTGAAGGCTTTGAGCGATGAAGAAATTCATGACCGCATCAAACGCATTGATGACGAGCGCTGCTTCGTTGTTGCTGAAGCTATCCGCCGCGGTATTACTTTGGAAGAGATTCACGATATCACCAAGATTGACCTGTGGTTCCTCTCCAAAATCCAAAACATCATTAAAATGGAAAAAGCTCTGGAAACTCACGAGCTGACTCCGAGCCTGCTGCGTAAGGCTAAGAGAATGGGCTTTGCCGATGCTGTTATCGGTAAACGCGTAGGCAAGACTGAGTTTGAAATCCGCGATATGCGTAAGGCTAACGGCATTCTGCCGACCTACAAAATGGTTGATACCTGCGCTGCGGAATTTGAAGCTGCAACTCCGTACTACTATTCCTGCTACGAAACCGAGGATGAGGTTGAAGTAAGCGACAGAAAGAGAGTAGTTGTACTCGGCTCCGGTCCTATCCGTATCGGTCAGGGCGTAGAATTCGACTACTGCTCCGTACACTGCGTATGGGCGTTGAAGGAAATGGGCTATGAAACCATTATCATCAACAACAATCCGGAAACCGTTTCCACTGACTTCGATATTTCCGATAAACTGTACTTTGAACCGCTGACTGTTGAGGATGTTCTCAACGTTATCGACAAAGAAAAACCGGAAGGCGTTATTGTTCAATTCGGTGGTCAGACCGCTATCAACCTGGCTGGTCCGCTTTCCCGCGCAGGCGTGAAGATTCTGGGCTCCTCCGTTGACAGCATCGACCGCGCTGAGGACCGTGAACGTTTCGACGAGCTGCTGACAAGCTGCGATATCCCGCGTCCGCAGGGCCACACCGTATTCGATACCGAGGGGGCGCTGGTTGCTGCCCACAATGTTGGCTATCCGACTATGGTTCGTCCTTCCTACGTACTGGGCGGCCGTGCTATGGAAATCGTTTATAACGATGACGAGCTGCGCAACTACATGACCTACGCTGTTAAGGCTTCTCACGAGCATCCGGTACTGGTTGACCATTACCTGCAGGGCACTGAGGTAGAGGTTGACGCTATCTGCGACGGCAAGGAAGTATTAATCCCCGGCATCATGGAACACGTTGAACGTGCAGGCGTACACAGCGGTGACTCCATCGCCGTATATCCGCCGCGCAGCCTGAGCGAGAGTGTTATCCGTACCATTATCGAATACACCAACAAGATGGCTTTGGGTCTGGAAGTTAAGGGCATGATCAACATTCAGTACATCGTTCGTGACGAGCATGTATATGTAATCGAGGTTAACCCGCGTTCCTCCAGAACTGTACCGTTCCTGAGCAAGATTACCGGCATCTCCATGGTAGACGTTGCTACCAGATGCGCAATGGGCATGAGCCTCAAAGAGCAGGGCCTGCAAGCAGGTTTACGCTTCTTCCCGGACTACTATGCTGTTAAAGCACCTGTATTCAGCTTCAATAAGATGAGCAACGTAGATATCACCCTTGGACCTGAAATGAAATCCACCGGTGAGGTTATGGCCTGCGACTACCAGTACAGCCGTGCGCTGTATAAGGCCTGCATCGCTTCCGGTATCAATGTACCGCACGAGGGCGCAATCCTGATTACCGTTGCTGATATGGATAAGCCTGAGGCAGTTGCTATTGCCCGCGGCTTTGAAGAGCTGGGCTACACTGTTATCGCAACCGACGGGACTGCGGAATATCTGCAGCAATACGGTGTAACTGTTGAGGTTGCTACCAAAGTAAGCGAAGGTCATCCGAACCTGATTGATGATATCAAGAGCGGCCGCATCGGTATGGTTATCAACACCACCAACCACGGTCGTGACGCTGAACGTGACGGCTTCAAGATCCGCCGTTCTACCGTAGAGCATGCAATTGCCTGCCTGACCTCTATGGATACTGCACGCGAGCTGCTGAACGTTATGAGCGCAATGCGTCGTCGCAGCGTTGTACGCGTTACCGCTCTGCAGGACCTGACCTGGGAGGATTGATTATGTCTAAAACTATTGCGAGTGCCAAGATAATTGGTCAACGAGTTTTAAATAGTACGACAAAATTAATAAATGTTTATGCACCGGAAATCGCTGCCGAGGCTGTCCCCGGACAGTTCGTCAACGTGAAGGTGTGCAAGAATACTGCTCCGCTGCTGCGCCGTCCCTTCGGCGTAGCAGGAGTTAACAAGGCTGAGGGAACCATCACCATGATCTACCGTATCATTGGTGAAGCCACTCATATTCTGGCTGACGTTTGCAGCGGCGACGAGCTGAGCATCGTCGGTCCGCTGGGACACGGCTTCGATATGAGTGCCAAGAAACCGCTGCTGGTTGGCGGCGGCTTGGGCCTGGCTCCGCTGCTGTTTTTGGCAGAGGGCTTCGGTGAGGGCAATACCGATATCCTGATGGGCGGCCGCAGTGCCGAGGAATTGTTCTGGACCAAGCTTTATGAAAGCCTCAGCAAAAATATTTACCTGACCACCGATGACGGCAGTGTCGGCACTAAGGGTACTGTAATGGCCCTGCTGCCGCAGCTGTTAAAAGAGGGCGGCTATGACTGCGTATACGTTTGCGGTCCTGTACCGATGATGCGCGCAGTTGCCAATGCCTGCTTAGAAGCCGGCGTAAAATGTCAGGTATCTCTGGAAAAATACATGGCCTGCGGTCTGGGTGCGTGCCTGTCCTGTGCCTGCGAAGGCATCGGCAAGCGCATCAAGGTCTGCAAGGACGGCCCGGTATTCTGGGCAGAGGAGGTAGGAGAATGGTAAAAGCATTGTATGATGGCCGTCTGGCAGTTGATATTGCCGGTGTGAAGATGGCTACTCCTGTTACTACCGGCTCCGGCACCTTTGGCTTTGGCCTGGAATTTACCGATTTTCTCGACCTGGAAAAGGTTGGCGCTGTTACCGTAAAGGGTACCTCTTTAGAGCCTGCAGCAGGCAATAAGGGGCAGCGTGCGGTAGAAACCCCGTCTGGTATGCTGAACTGCATCGGTCTGGAAAACCCCGGCAGCGAGTACTTCTTGGAGCACACTCTGCCTAAGCTGAAAAAATATAACGTACCTGTGATTGTCAACATCTACGGCCATACCCCCGAGGAATACGGCGCTGTTGCCAAAAAGCTGGATGTAGACGGTGTTGATGCAGTAGAAATCAACATCTCCTGCCCGAACGTCAAAGAGGGCGGCATTGTTTTCGGCACTGTGCCGGAGGCAGCTGCTGAAGTTGTACGTGCGGTTAAGGCCAACACCGGCAAAATGGTTATCGCCAAGCTTTCTCCTAATGTAACGGATATCGTGGTAATGGCCAAGGCTGTAGAAGCAGCAGGTGCGGATGCAATTTCCATGATTAACACGCTGCTCGGTACCAAGATTGATATTGAGCGTCAGCGTCCTGTACTCGGCAACGTAACCGGCGGCCTCAGTGGTCCTGCTGTACGTCCGGTAGCAGTGCGCCTGGTTTATCAGGTAGCACAGGCTGTGCATATCCCCATAATTGGCATGGGCGGCATTATGTGTGCCGAGGATGCAATTGAGTTCATGCTGGCAGGCGCAAGTGCGGTAGCAGTTGGCACCGCAAACTTTGTACAGCCTGATATCGCTGAAACCATTGCCCATGGTATGCTGGCATATCTGGACAGACATAAAGCGCAGAATATTTCTGAAATTGTAGGACTTGCTTTACCGAATGGTAAGAAAAGCATGCCGTTGTTTAACGAAGCTGAATAACGACGATTTATAACGTTATTCTCCGGCGTCTTGGAAAAATATATTTAATAGGGAGATTTTCTCATGCAACATGATGATAGATTAATAGTCGCACTCGACTTTCCTACCTTGGAGCAGGCTAAGGCTTGCGTTGTCGAATTGGGTGACGCAGTAAGCTACTACAAGGTTGGCATGGAGCTTTATTATGCAGTAGGCAGCGAAATTATCCGCTTCTTGAAGGAACAGGGCAAGCATGTTTTCCTGGACCTCAAGCTGCAGGATATTCCTAACACTGTTGCTCATGCACTTACCGTACTCAGCGATTTGGGTGCAGACATGATGAACGTTCATGCTGTCGGCGGCAAAAAGATGATGGCAGAGGCTGTTAAGGCTGTGCATGAGGCTGCTGAGGCAGCAGGCCGTCCGGCACCGAAGCTGATTGCTGTAACCATTCTTACCAGCATGGATGATGAACAGTTTGCTGATTTAAATTATAAAAATACTATTGCCGAGCAAGTTATCAGCCTGGCTAAGCTGGCGAAGGAAGCAGGCATGGACGGCGTTGTTGCTTCTCCTAAGGAAGCTGCAGCTATCCGTGAGGCTTGCGGCCCCGAGTTCCTGATTGTTACCCCGGGCGTGCGTCCTGCAGGCAGCTCTCTGGATGACCAGAAGCGCGTAGCAACACCGGCAGGCGCTTTGCAAAATGGCAGCAGTCACATCGTAGTAGGCAGACCTATTACTAAGGCTGAAGCAAGACAAGCAGCAGCATTGGCAATTGTAGAAGAGATTAAAGGAGTGTAAGCAAATGGCAGTTTTAGAAGAAAAAGATGTTATGAAAATGCTCGAGGAAACCGAAGCAGTTCTCCATGGTCACTTTTTGCTGACCAGCGGTCTGCATAGCCCTATGTATGTTGAAAAATTCAACGTACTGCAGCATCCTAAATATACCGAGCGCCTGTGCCAGGAAATCGCACGTCGTTATGAAAACGACAATGTTGAACTGGTAGTTGGCCCGATGACCGGCGGTATCCTGCTGGCTCACGAGGTTGGCAAGGCTCTGGGCACCCGTGCTATCTTCACCGAGCGTGAAAACGGCAAAATGACTCTGCGTCGTGGCTTCCAAATTCCGGCAGGCACCCGCGTACTGGTTGTTGAAGACATCGTAACTACCGGCGGCAGCGTTAAAGAGGTTATGGAAGTAGTTAAAGAGCATGGCGGCGAGCTCGTAGGCGTTGGCCTGCTGGTTGACCGCAGCGGCGGCAAGGTAGACTTCGGCGTTCGCACCGAAGCTCTGCTGCACCTTAACGTAGAAACCTTTGATCCGGCAACCTGCCCGCTGTGCGCTAAAGGCATACCGTTCACCAAACGTGGCAGAACTGGCAAGTAAGACCCGAGTTTTTATGAGCTTCGCGAATAAAAAACTCGTTGGTCGCGCTGTCCTCGCTTGCGACCGAATAGGGAGCAAGAAAGAGGATAAATGAGACACCCGATTTTTTACACACTTCGCGAATAAAAAACTCGTTGGTCACGCTGTCCTCGCTTGCGACCGAATAGGGAGCAAGAAAGAGGACAAGTAAGCTCCAATTTGTTGCGAGCTTTGCGAAGTGAGAATTTGTTGAGCGCGCTATCCTCGAAGAGGGCAAGTAAGCTAATCTAACCTAAATTTAAAAGCACCTGTTTATCAGCAAAATGATAGGCAGGTGCTTTTCCCTTACATCCCAAAGCTTTCCCTTAAAATTACCCTGTTTTTAAGGGAAAACTTATAACTTCTTTCCTCTTGACAAAATCTGAAAAATCAGATAATATATATTCGTAAGATTTTTGCACGCCTGCCTGGAGTACGGTCGTCGCAGCGTCATTGAGAACGCCTTATGTATTATTGAGTAGTACATAGGGCGTTTTTTGTTAAGAAGGGAGCTAAAGTAATGCAAACAACCGAAGTAGGTCAAAACAGCGAAATCAAGCAGGTCATCGGCAGCCTTTGCATGATGAACAACAGGTTTATGAATTTTATGCTAGATGACAACAAAAAAGCAGCGCAGGTTTTCTTGCGCGTTATCCTGGGAGATGATAAAATTAAGGTGAGAAATGTCAGAATACAGAGCTTTATCCAAAACATCTACGGACATTCTTCTCAACTGGATATTTTAGCGCTGGATAGCAAAGGACGTTATTTTAACGTAGAGGTGCAGAGAAGCGATGAAGGCGCACCTGCAAGACGCGCCAGATTTTACAGCAGTATCCTTGATACACACTTCCTGCAGCCTGGTAAGCTCTACGAAGAACTGCCGGATATCTACGTAATTTTTATCACAGAAAACGATGTCTTGCACGATAATTTGCCACTGTATAATATTAGGCGCAGAATCGATGAAAATGCGAAATGCTTTGAAGATGGTTCGCGCATTATCTATGTCAACAGCCAGCGTCGAGATAATACAGCGCTTGGTAAACTGATGCAGGATTTATATTGTACAGAGCCAAAGAATCTGCATTATCATGAATTTGCCGAGCGCATGGAGTTTTTGAAATACAGCAAGGAGGGCGAAGAAAAAATGACTGATGTAATTGAAGAATATGCTGCAAGAAAGGCCGAAGCATTAGCGAAAGAAGCAGCGAAAGAAGCAGCGAGAAAAGCAGCGAAAGAAGCAGCGAAAAAAGCTGAAGAAAAAGAGCAGGCAAACAGAATAGAGCTTGCCCAAGGCTTACTGGCTGACGGTATGAGTATCGAGTTCACCGTCCGTCACTCTAAGCTTACAGAAGCAGAGGTACGCGAATTGGCTTCCAAGCTGTCTGCGTAAGCTAAAAGGGCATTACCGCAAAAACAAAAATACAGTAAGTACAGGCACCTGCTTATCAGCAAAATGATAGGCAGGTGCTTTTTTTGCGCATTTTTTGCTATTTAACATGCTCTTAACATCAGCATAATACTTCCTTAACAATGATATATTATACTAGCATCATAAACCACGAACCCTACTGATGAGGCGCAGAACTTATCGGAAATAATTTTTTTGACGATGGTTGAAGGAGGAAATATATTATGAAATTGAAAAAAGTCGCATGTTTAGGTCTGGCAGCTATGGTAGCACTCGGTGCTTTGGGCTGCGGCAGTGATAACAAGGCTGCTGATAAAAAAGCAGGCAGCAAGGTTACCGGCAGTGTAACCGGCAGCGGTTCTTCCGCACTTCTGCCGCTGGCAAAGGATGCAGCAAGCAAATTCAAAGCTATTAACCCGGATGTTTCCATCACCCTTAACGGCGGCGGCAGCGGCACCGGTCTGAAACAGGTTGCAGACGGCAGCGTTAACATCGGTAACTCTGACGTACCGGCAGAAAGCAAGCTGAAACCCGAAGTTGCCAAAGGACTTGTAGACCACAAGGTTTGCGTAGTTACCATGGCTCCGGTTATCAACAAAGACCTGGCAGCTAAAGTAAAAAGCCTGACCAAGGCTCAGCTGACAGACATCTTTACTGCTAAGGTAACCAACTGGAAACAGGTTGGCGGTCCGGATGAACCTATCGTTCTGATTACCCGTCCTGCTACCAGCGGTACACGTGCTCTCTTCCAGGAGTTCGCTTTGGGTGGTGCTAAAGAAGCAACCAACAAATCTCTGGAAACTGATGACTCCGGTACTCTGCTGCAAAGCGTAAAGGATAACAAAGGCGCTATCGGTTATGTTGCTCTGTCCTACCTCGTAAATAACAAGGACGTTGCAACAGTTGCTATCGACGGCGTAGAGCCTACTTTGGATAACACCTACAACGGCAAATATCCTGTATGGGGTTATGAGCATATGTATACTAAAGGCGAAGCTGCCGGCGCTGTAAAAGCATTTCTGGACTTCATTCTCTCTGCTGATTATGGTAAGGAAATTGAAAAGCAGGGGTATGGTGTTACTGCAAAAATGCAAGTTAAACGTTAAGCCGGACTTCGGATAAGGCGCATCTGCGTCGCAACGACTCCTGACGCAAAGACCCATGTTGTCGCAAGCGTAGCGAAGCGAGAACATGTTGG
>OLSP01001971.1_pt1 | contig 17543 bp, 29 predicted proteins | sample 1672941 | NCBI WGS metagenome assembly OLSP01 (sample SAMEA3136739, study PRJEB25190) | human gut metagenome | reverse complement strand
AATAGGATTCTATATGCAAAAGAAGGAGGAAAAATTAAAAATGACAGAAAGTAATAAGATGAAGGACATGCCAGTTAATAAGCTCATGATTCAGATGGGAATTCCAATGATCTTATCGATGGCATTACAGGCAGTCTACAATATTGTAGATAGTGCCTTTGTAGGTAACATGAGGGCAGGAAGTGAGGCAGCTCTAAATGCCTTGACACTTGTATTTCCAGTTCAGATGTTGATGGTTGCAGTAGGAATTGGAACTGGCGTAGGAACGAATGCACTTCTTGCAAGGACACTTGGACAGGGAAATCATAAAAAGGCAGCCAAGATTGCTGGAAACAGTCTGTTTTTAGGCGTGATTATTTATGCGAGCTGTTTATTATTTGGAATTTTGGGAGTCAAAGCATATATTTCATCACAGACTGTTGATCCACAAGTAATCTCTATGGGAACAAGTTATCTTAGGATATGCTGTATCATTTCCATGGGAATCATTTTCTTTTCTCTATTTGAAAAGTTGTTACAGGCAACAGGGCGTTCGCTCTATTCAACAATCGGTCAGGTTGCGGGAGCAGTGGTAAATATCATCCTTGATCCGATTATGATCTATGGGATTGGACCTGTTCCGGAAATGGGGGTTCAAGGTGCAGCTTATGCAACGGTCATCGGACAGGTAGCATCCGCAACGTTATTGTTTGTCTTTCATATGAAATTAAACAAAGAATTTGAACATGGAACAAAGTATATGAAGCCAGATGAGGGAATTATCAAAGAAATATACGCGATTGGACTGCCAGCGATCATTGCACAGGCGTTGATGTCAATTATGGTATATGTAATGAATCTTATTTTAAAATTCAGTCCTTCTGCCCAGACAGCCTACGGATTGTTCTATAAAGTACAGCAGTTTGTCTTATTCTTAGCATTTGGACTAAGAGATGCGATTACGCCGATCATAGCATTTGCTTATGGAATGGGAAGTAAAAAGAGAATAAAAGATGGAATCAAATATGGTTTGATGTATACAATTGTATTAATGATCTTCGGAATTTTGATCACAGAAGGTTTTCCAGGCTTTTTTGCAATGTTATTTAACGCGGGAAGTTCCAGAGAATATTTTATTGGTGCAATGAGAATTATCTCAATCAGTTTTATTTTTGCTGGGATTAATGTGGCATATCAGGGAATATACCAAGCATTGGATGGTGGTATGGAATCACTTATTATTTCACTTCTCAGACAACTTGTGGTCATATTACCCCTGGCAGGAATCTTTTCAATCTTTGTAAGAAATGGCCAGGCAGGAGTATCTTTAATCTGGTGGGCATTCCCAATTACAGAACTTGCAGCATGTCTGATCGGATTTGTCTTTTTAAAGAAAATCCAAAAGATAAAAGTAGAGCGATTAACACATTAAGGAGGAAGGTATTATGGCAAAAAGAATCATTACAATCAGCAGAGAATTTGGAAGCGGTGGACGATTTATCGGAGAAGAAGTAGCAAAACAGCTTGGAATTGCTTATTACAGTGAAAATATCATAGATCAGATTGCACAACAGTCAGGATTATCACCAGAATATATCGAAGAAAATGCAGAATTATCTCCGAAAAAGGGACTCTTTGCCTATGCATTTTCGGGCCGTGATATCACTGGAAAATCCGTGGATGATATGCTGTATGAGGCACAGAGAAAGGTAATCTTGGAAATCGCAGAAAAAGAACCTTGCATTATGATTGGGAGAAATGCTGATTTTATATTGAAGGATAGAGATGATGTGTTAAATATTTTTATACATGGAGACATGCCTGAGAAGATCAAACGTATTTGCAAGTTATATAATGTTACAGAAGATGGGGCAGTAAAACTTATAAAGGATACAGATAAAAGACGAAGAATAAATTATAATTTCTATACAGAACAAAAATGGGGAATGGCAAGGAATTATACATTGTCATTAAACAGTTCACAGCTAGGATATGAAAGGTGTGAGAAGATGATCATAGATTGTGTGGATATTTGTTAGATTATAGGAATTTTTCTTATTATCTCATATAGGAAATATTTTTTGAATCTGATATACTAAAACTATAAGGAGGAATATAAAAATGGAATTTCAAACGATGGGAACAAAGTTATCAAAGTAAACAAGATGAAATTCATCAGATAGAAGAGTATCTTCAGAAGCAAGGAATAGAAAAAATAACGCTTATTGTCGCTTCATCGATCAGAGCAGATTTAGGACTCACATTTCTTTCTCAGACGAAAATCCCAATTGAGCATACTTTTTTGATGGAGGTCAATTTGCACAGATTTCAAGATTGACAAGGAAGGTTATGGTTCCATTTTTGTATCTGGCGATTAAGAGCCTTTATTGGAGTAAAGGAGCGACTTTAAGTAAATTTATGTGGTGCAGTGAAGAAAGTATAAAGCCATATTTTATAAAAGCAGGAAAAAATCTGCGGTATAAAAATCTATATCGACAGATGATGGACAGTTTGGAAGATAAAGAATTTCCAAAGCTGTCACAAGAGGTTCAAAGAACCATTTTCTTTGAGTTTGGAAGTGTCGAGGAACATTATAAATATCGTGATGCTGTAAAGAAGGCGTATCCGTACAGCCATGTTCCGTTATTTCAAGATGAGAATCATATGCAGATGCAGATTCTTGATCCAAAAGGTTTTGCTAAGATGTTAGATTCTATCATCCGTACAGGAAAGTTGATGAGAATAGTTAGTGAACACTAATGAAAGGGAGAAAAGAAGAATGAATGAAAAAGCAAATTATGGAAACTGGGTACCTGAAAAAGCATTGTATATGTTATTTGGAGCAGTAATTGTTTTAGGTGTTATTGCGGTAGCAGTACAAGTAGCTTTAAGTGAAATGGTCATTGCAATCATAGTAGGCGTATTATGCATTTTGACTCTGGTAATGGCAATTTATATGCTGATCTGTCATGAAGCATTCGCATTTGGAAAAGGAAATATGATGGCAGGAGTACATGAACATCTGATTAAACATCTTGATTGGGATGGTGAAGGGAAACTTCTAGACATCGGATGCGGAGCAGCAGCACTTACTGTTCATTGCGCCAAAGCATTTCCAAAGGCACAGATCACAGCGATGGATTACTGGGGTGTGGAATGGAATTATGCAAAAGAGCAGTGCGAGAAAAATGCAAAGATTGAAGGAATTTCAGAAGTTCACTACATAGGAAATCTGGAAAAGAAGCTAGACTTTATTCCGGGATTTGTAACAACACCATGGATGATCAGCGGGATGGGAATTATTTATGGGAAAAAATAGGACACAGTCAGGAAATTGTGATAAAATATAAGAAATTAGTTAACAGGTTGAAAGAGGCTTCGGTATGCTGCAAAAGAGGGGGCAAATCCAGTTTAATAAAATTGGAAATTGCGAGAAAGGAGAAAAGTATGCTTACAATATTAAACTCAGAAAGCTTATGGATTGGAACAGACATGATACAATTTAATGCGATCAGGGATATCTTGGATCAGGAAAAGATTAAGTACAAATACAAAACATACAATCACTTAGGAGAATGGGCAGGATCAGGAACACTTCGTGGAAACTTTGGAAGTGTGGGGAATCCTACATCACAGTCCATACAGTATGAAATTTTTGTGGCGAAAAAAGACTTAGAAAAAGCACAGGCTGTAATGTGGAATTTGCTTAGATAAAGTAGATACATGATGATAATGAAGAAAGGAAAGATACTGTATATTACTAAAGTGATATGCAGTGCCATTCTTTTTATGGTATAATAATTTTGCAATGTTAGGAAATGACTTAAAATGGTCATTTCCTAACATATGTGTTACTAATTTGTTACTTGTTGAATGGAAATTTATTATTTCAACAAGAGAATAGTATCTCTCAATTGTTCCACTGTTTTATGATTATAAACCCTATTTCCAACATCTTTAGATTTGTGCCCCATCAGCATATCAATACACTTTCTATTACCACCTGCATTATCAAGGAATGTTTCAAAAGTATGTCTAGCTTCATGAGGAGTTTTCTTCTTCTTTGTTATATAGGACATAACAGTTTTCCATTCTTCATAAAAATCCCCTTTTTTAAATTTAGATCCTTCATCAGTTTCTAAAAAATATTCATTACTTTTCTTTAGCCGATTTTTCACAAACGGCATGATACGAGGATGGATTGGCACAATTCTATTCTTCCCTGAAGAAGATTTGCTTCCGCCTTTAAAATATTCTTCTTCAAGATTGATCTGATCACATGTCATATTTAACAATTCCATTAATCTGAATCCGGTGTAAATATAGATTAATACAATATCTACATTTTTATGATCAGATATTTTCCACAGAGCTTCAACTTCTTTTTCAGTGAATGGAGTGCGTTTAGTTTCTCCCTGTTCTGTGCTGACAGAAATTATTTGAGAATACATCTTATCTATAATGTCTAATTCAAATGCAAAATTATCTAAATGCCACCAAAGTGCTTTGATATGAGATTGTGTAGCATAACTGCGGCCACAATCGTCCATGGTTGCTTGCATATGATAAGCTCGTATTTGCCTATATTTCTTTCCGTACAGTTTTTGACAATGTTTATAAGCTGCTTTAAGTGTATATAAACGAGAACTTCCAAGTTTAGGAGCTTTTACTTCAAGCCATCGCTTATATAATTCTGCAAGAGTGACGCGATTGCGATCAATATTCCAAGGATTATCATTGTACCTGGCTAAAATAATATTTGCCTCTTCACGAGTTGCAGCATAGTCCACTGGTACTTGCCTTCCATGTCCATCTTCATCATATGTAGTAACTTTGATCACATAAGGTCGTGATCGATTGCCTTTTAATTTTGTTACACTGCCGTAGCCGTTAGGGTTTCTTCTTGCCATATATCATCATTCCTTTCCTAAAAAAGGGTACAAAAAATACACCCTTATCAATTTGTAAAATTGTAGGATGTATGATATAATTCTGTTGTTCAGGCAGAACTTATATCAGCCATCCATGGTTGATAGGTTTCTGAGATTCCGTCCAGTTGGTAGCTGGGCGGTTTTCTTTTATTTAACTTTAATAGTACAAGTGGCTTTTACACCAGATTTCATATATAAAGTAATCTTAGTAGTTCCATTTTTCTTAGCTTTAATTTTCCCTTTCGAAGAAACAGAAGCAATTTTAGGTTTGCTTGACTTCCATTTAGAAATTTTATCTCCATATGTTTTAGTTTTTATTTTTAACGTGTAAGTTTTCTTCTTTTTTAAAGATAATTTTGTTTTCTGTAGTTTTACTTTAGCTTTCAATTTTGGAGTTTTTTTACGTTCAGTGACCTTACCACAAGAACATGTACGTCTATCTTCACCACCGTGTAAGGCAGTTGGTTCATCCCATTCATACCAATCGTATTCATCTAATTCATGATTGTTTGGATCAATAGGCAAATCTTTTTGCTGCTCTTTATCACATCTTTTGCAATATCTGGAAGCACTACCTTTAAATCCACAAGTTGGCTTTTCGTCTACTTTCCATTCAGACCAATCATGAGATCCATATGCAGGAGCTACGGTAGTCTGTTCTTTGTTACAAACGGAACAGTAACGATATTTCTCTCCATTCACGAAACAACTTGGTTCCTCGGAGATGTACCAGGTATCTTCCCATACATGTTGACCAGTTGCAGGAATCTTGACTTCTTCATCTTCCCAACATTTTGTACAGGTACGATGTTTATAACCATCTTCTCCACAGGTAGCATTAAAGACATGCCATTCTCCCCATTCATGGTTGCAGGTATCTGCTTTGGTTGGAAGAGTAGGAGATAACATTAACATTGACAATGCGATACATAAAAATTTCTTTTTCATACTAATTCTCCCTTAAAATCAATTAACGATATTTGTCAACAATTTCTTTGGCTTCTTTTAACGATACGCCAGAAGCTTTTTTATATGCTTTTACAGCATCAACGACATTTTTTTCACTTTTTAAACATGATTTAACCAGTTGTTTTTCAGAAGATGTACGAAGATTTTTCCTTTTGGAATTAGAAGAAATTCCATCAAAAACAATATTGAGAGAAATAGAACAATTATTGCAAAATCCTCCTTTTTCAGATACATCTGTTGGTAATTTAGGATAAATAGAACTGTTACCACTGATAGAAAACTGCTTATGATTGTACGCTTTACATATAGGACAAGAGTTATTTGTTGTTAATAAAACTATATCTTCATTATGTTTTTTACATCGACTAAGTGTATCCTTAATTTTAGGCAAATTAAAAGAGCGCTTATCTCCGAAATGATTTAATATTTTTTCTTTTTCTTCAGCAGCAGCTTCAAATTGCTTATCGTATTCTAAATATTTAACCAAACGCATATATTCTTTTTCCATAAGCAACGGCCGATCTTCATAATCTGATAATTCATTTGATTTTCTGAGGCAGGCAATTGCCAAGTCCATTCTATGATTTCTCTTATGCTCTGTAGCTTTACGCTGTAAAACATAGTAAATATTATCCTTAAGTGGGTCTCCAGTATGATAATTTTTTGCTGGAACCGGTATAGCATTTATTCCTTCTAAAGAGTCCATATCATAAAATACAGATTTCGATTTTTTAGGATTTTCTTTTTTAAAAAAGTTAAATAACCCCATAATTACTCCTTTACTATGTATAATTAAAATTTAGCTCGTAATTCCTTGACAACTCCAATGATACGGACAGGTTTTTCTGCAATTTCTTTATTGGAAAAATACATAGGTTCATAACTTGGATTAGTAGAAATTAAAGCAATTCCTTCAGCATATTTTTTTAATCGTTTACAGGTTGCCTCATTGCCATTAACAACAGCAATTACAATATTATCAGTTTCCGCATCATCTTGCTGACGAACGATTACAACATCACCATCTTTCATTCTTGGTTCCATTGAATCACCATGAATTTGCAATCCAAAAAATTCTCCAGTAGAAGCCATATCTTGCGTAATTTCCTCTGTGTCAATAATTTCTTCTACACAATCTATAGGAATACCAGCAGCTACACGTCCAAGAACATTGATAGTAACCCCTTTAGTATTTGCTTTTTTCGAAACAGTCTTTTCTTGCATAGGCACATCAAAGCCCATTAACCATACAGGATTAACATTTAAAATCTTTGCCATTTTTCCACTACTAATATTAGACGGAGCATGAGATCCGTTTAAATATTGACTGATGGAAGCTTTGCTAACACCAGAGGCATTGGCCAGTTCTTGTGGAATCATATCTGCATTAGATAAAGCAAGAGCTAACCGATTGGCAGTGATAGGATTTTTCATCCACAATACCTCCTTTTCTATTTTATAGTTACATATTATCATAAAGGCGTTAAACAATCAAACAAAAAGTTAAATTATCTTAAACTTTTGTATTGACAGGAAAGTTAAACGATGTTAAACTATGATCATAGCAAAGGAAAGAAAGTAGGTGAAAAAATGGGCTATACATACGATAAACTAAGAGGAAGAATTATCGAAAAATATGGAAGCCAGGAAAAATATGCAGAAGTTTTAGGGATTTCCACTAATTCATTGTCTAAGAAAATGACTGGGAAAACAGGATTTTCGCAAAAAGACATTGTGTTATGGGCGGGACTTTTGAATATTAATGAATCAGAATATGGTAAATATTTTTTTAATTAAAAAAGTTAAACGATGTTTAACTAAACAACCAGGAGGTGAGAAAGACGAAAAAAAATAGCGTAATTTTAATCATCACACTATTTTTAACAAAAATCATAAATTATCTTTTAAATTTCACAGAGACTCTAAGCAAGAAAGATACAAGTGTAATATTCATGTTGATTTTTCTGTGCGTAAAAGCTATTTATGAATCAATGTAGATATAAAAGATTTTATTTCTTCTGAATACATATTGAGCGCGAAAGTAAGTGCTCAACAAAAAAATATTAAATAGTTTCGAGAACATAGAGGATGGATTAAATCCTATCCAAGCGATGAAAGAGGTGAGAAAGATAGAATCAAAACAAATAATGAATCTGACATTAAAAGAAAATCCAGAAGGATATGAATTAATGTTAGACAACAAGAAACTTCAATACGTTGAAGATTACCAGATAGTAAAAAGTTCCGCTCATAATGGAACAGCGGAACTTACTTTGAAAATGTTAGTCAAATACCATTAACCTAAAAAGTGTTTTAAAGCTAGGTCCTTAGCAAGTTCTAAGAGAACAGGAATCGATGCGCCGACACCTTTAGAAAGAACTTTTGACCAGATAGAATCATTTCGGATATTAGCTAAAAATTCATGACCGGAAGGAGTTAAATCGCTGATTGCAACAGTAGTTCCCCCATCATAGAAATGAACACCAGCCAATAGGTTAGACTGCTTGCATTGTGAAATGTGATAAACGATTTCGTCATGTGAATAGCAAGATAATGATTCTGGAATATCGTCCGAAGAATAAGTCAAAATATGAGAAAAATCAACGTTATCTTCAACGAAAAGAAGAATTGATCTTATACATTCCGGATTAAGTTTCATGTAAATCTCCTTTCTTAAAAACTCGGACATGCCAGTGCCCTGTGAATTAAGTATAGGAGATATATGAAAGAAAGACAACAGAATAATAGCAGATGGCTTAATCCTCTGTCCGATACACGTAACCCCGAACCTCCTCCCTAAATTGGTTAATTATTAAAAATAGCACTCAATCGTCGGGCAGGGAATTAAGCCATCTGAAGAAAGGCAGGTGATAAAGGTGTTCAGGGACAGGCTTAAAAAAGTGATGGTAGATCAAAATATCAATCAAGTAGAACTGTCCAGAATCTGCGGTGTAAGTAGATCAACGGTCAGCAAGTGGATGTCTGGAGATTCAGAACCAACAAAAGCAAGAAGAAATGAGATTGCAGAAGCATTTGATCTTCCAGAGGATTACTTCGAAGAGATAGTAATTCCTAAAAAGAAAATAGAGACACTAACCCCGAAAGAAGCTGCATATTTAATGGGGATGAGCGTTGGATCAATACAAAAAGGATTGATTCAAGGAATTTTTCCATGGGGATATGCAATCCGAACAAGCGAAAAAAAGCATAGGTATTTCATAAATGCAAAAAAGTTTTTTGCGACTGAAATGATAAGTGTATGAGAAAGGAGTATAAAGATGCACACAGAAACAAAAGCAATGATTTGCACAGCAGCGGTGTTGATCGCGTGTGGAATCTTTAAAGAGTTAGCTGCAGTGTGTTTGATCACAGCAGTAATCTATGAGGAAGGAGTGAAGAAATTTGATAGATAAGAAAGAAAAAAGTGCCCACGGAGCGGCAACTCCAATGAGCACAGATATCAATAGTTTAACACAAGAACAGTATAACACAGATCGAGAAAAAATAGAACCAATAAAACTAGCACAAGAGATTTTTGCGTTATGCATGAAAATCCAAGAAAGAGAAGACGGGAAGGTTGAACACCGAAAGAAACACAGCTATTCAGGACCTACAGTATTTGTGGATTTTTATGGACATGTTGCACAGTTAGATGTTGAGATTTCCCCAGATGGATGGCCAGAAGAAGAGGGCAGAAAAGAGAAATTCAGTTTTTATTTAGGCGACTATTGGGGTCATCAGCAAAAAGAACGAGCAATCAAGTGCAAAGAGAGATTGACTGAACTATTAGAAGAAAGAAGAGGAGATAAATAAAATGGCAACATTATACGAACTGACAGCAGAATATAAAGAATTGCTTGACATGGCAGAAGAACAGAATCTGACACAGGCAGATATCAAAGACACTCTGGAGGGAATGGATTTCGAATTTGAAGATAAGGCAGATGGGTATGCAAAAGTTCTTCGTTCCCTGGATGGTAAAGAAGAAGCAATCAACAGCGAAATCAAACGTCTGACAGAGATGAAAAGAGTTGTAGCAAACAACAAAAAAGCGATCAAACAGAATCTTGAAAATGCCATGATTGAGACAGGGAAAAGAAAATTTAAAACAGCACTGTTCAGCTTCGGGATTCAGAAGAATCCTTCGTCTATCAGAATTAAAGATGAATCACTGGTACCAGAAGAGTACAGAATTAAGCAACCAGACAAGATTGACAAAAAAGGATTGATCAAGGCACTGAAAGAAGGAGTAGTTTTTACCGAAAACATTGAATTGGTTCAGACAGAAAGTCTAAGAATTAGGTAGGAGTAGCACATGAAATTCAGAGATTTAAACAAGGATGAAATCGAATGCAGGGTTGCAACTGTTAATGAAAAAGGATGCTCTCTGTTGCTATATAAAGATGCAAGGTGCGACATGAACATCCTAGATGAAACACTAGGAGTTACAGGATGGAGAAGATCACACGAAGTAATTGGCGGCAATCTTTTCTGTACAGTTGAAGTCTATGATGATCAGAAGAAGGAATGGATATACAAACAAGATGTAGGTATTGAATCGTATACAGCAAAAGAAAAAGGACAGGCATCAGATAGCTTTAAGAGAGCGTGCTTTAACTTAGGGATTGGGAGAGAATTATACACTGCACCAGATATATGGATTCCTGCTAAGTATGTAAATCTTCAAGAAGGAAGAAATGGAAAACTGACTACATATGATGGATTTTATGTAGAGCAGGTCATCATAGAGAAGAAAAAAATCGTCGCATTATCAATCAAGAACAAAACAACAAAGAAAAGAGTATTTCTTTATGATACCAGACCACCAAAGGAAGAAGAGACTAAGTAATGCATGAACTTGCAAAGATAACAGGAATCAGATCAGATATCGAAGGAACAGAGATGAAAGTCTTTGTTCCGGAGAAAAATCTGTTTAATACAATTCTGGATAAGCGAATACACGACGTAGAGCTTCGATTGGATGATGGCAGAACAATAACCAACGCACAGAGAAAAAAAGCATATGCAACGATCAGAGACATTGCAGACTATACCGGTTATCTTCCGGAGCAGATGAAAGAGATTATGAAGTATGAATATATCATACGGACAGGAAATGATTATTTTTCTTTAGGAACATGCACAGTAGATACAGCACGCGAGTTTATATCAATGCTGTTGGAGTTTTGTTTGGAGCAGGGCATACCATTGTCAGATCTGGCGATCAACAGGGCGGATGATATTGGAAGATACTTGTATTACTGCATTAAGAATCGTGTATGTGCGATCTGTGGCCGCAAAGGAGAAATCCATCACGTTGACAAGATCGGGATGGGAAATAATCGCAGGACCATAGACGACAGTGAATACAGAAAGATATGCCTATGCAGAACGCATCATACAGAAGATCATACAATCGGAGAAAAAGCTTTCCAGGAGAAGTACAAGGTTTATGGAATCATAGTAAAGGAGCAGGAGAATGGCTTGGAAGAATTACAACAGACCAAACAAGTACAACAATCACAAAACGATAGTGGATGGGATCAAGTTTGACAGCATCAGAGAAGCAGAAAGATATCAGGAATTAAAGTTGTTAGAAACAGCAGGAGAGATCTCACATCTTGAACTGCAGCCGGTCGTGGTCCTTCAGGATAAATTCATTTATCAAGGCAAGACAATCAGAGCGATTACATACAGAGGAGATTTTGCTTACTTTGATCGTAGAGTGAATAGAGGTGTGATCGAAGATGTGAAAGGTGTGGAAACAGATGTTTTCAGGATCAAGAAAAAGATGTTCCAGAAGAAATATGGAGATCTGTACGATTTACGAATAACGAGGTGATCGCATGAAGCAAAAGAGCAGCTTCCTGATCTACCATGAATATCGGGAACCACTAAAATTACTGACAGATGAGCAGAGAGGTCAGTTATTGATGGCATTGATTGATTACTCTGAATCAGGAGTTGTTCCAGAACTTGATGGAATATCCATGATGGCATTTTCGTTTATACAAAGCCAGATGGATCGCGATTCAAAGAAGTACGAAAATCGATGCAGTTCTAATCGGGAAAACGGGAAAAAGGGCGGAAGACCTAAAAAGGAAAACGACTTAGAAGAAAACCCAAAAAACCCATTGGGTTTTGAAGAAACCGAAAAAAAAACTAAAAACCCAAAAAAGCCGATAAAGATAAAGAATAAAGATAAAGAGAAAGATATAAATAAAAATACTATGTGCAAATCTGAAGCAGATACACTGTTTGAGAGAGTTTGGAAATTATATCCTCAGAAACGTGGGAAGGGGAAAGTATCAGATGCCAATAAGAGGCGTTTACTTGATATCGGATTCGACGAATTAAGTCGTGCCATTGACCGATACAAGGCGGACTTGGCGTTAGATGACTGGAGAAAGCCCCAAAATGGCAGCACGTTTTTTAACTCTGGATACATAGATTACTTGGATGCCAATTACGAAAGACCTGAAAGAATACAGAGTGAAAAAACTCCAGGGGAATTGGATTGTCAAAGGGACTATGATTTTGATTCTTTGGAACAGCAGCTGTTTGAGAAGCAGTTTGGAGGATAGATGAGATGGAGCAGATGAACTTCTTCGGATGCGAGACTGCACTCCGGAGCAGGGTAATAACAAAGCAGACTCAAAGAGAAAGTCACGAGAAGGTAGATAAGCAGGTGATCCGTAACAATATCCTGAATGAATTATCTTACGGAAACATGACTGCAAGAGAAATCGCTGTTGTGATGCACCGACATGGACTGGTGGCAGAACCGACATGGCAGCAGGTACAGCCAAGGTTAACAGAACTGACCCAGGAAGGACTTGTTGAAGTGATCGGTAAACGATATGACAGCCGGACAGATCGGCATGTGGCGTTGTATCACAAAGTTGAGTAAGTAAATAAAGGCATCCGGTTGATCTCTGTCCGTAGCAATCAACAACTCAAGATTGTTGTTAAAAAAGTCGTAGTAATAGTCGTGGTAGTTGTGGGTTTCGGGATGATCTTAAGCGACAGGACGTAAAAAGATGATCACATATGCGGGCAGAGATCAGCCGGATGGACTGAATTATATACCACAGTAACTATTAACATGCATAAGAAACAGCCAGTATAAGCCATGAGCCTGCTGCCTAAGGCAGTGGGCAGAAAGGAGAACTGATGGCGGATTACAGCAAAGGATTTAAACGCCGTGTTGTACAGTTATGGATCCAACATGGTATGTCCACAAATGAGATCAGCAGAACATCCGGCATTGATCACAAAACGTTGATGAAGTGGTATAAGCGTTTCTACCCTGAGTTAACAGGGGGGGGGCAAACGAGACAAAGTGCAAGGATTTAAGATGGCACTATATAGGCAATTGTGCCGGATATCATAAGTAAAGGAGTATGATCAGACAGTTTGGTTCTTTACCTGAGGGATTCTTCAAGCAACTGTTAACCAAGCAATCAATACCAAACATATTTTTTCAGGTTCTTTTAAATGTAATTTCTCAAATATTAGATTTAGTTTTTTACAATTTTCCAAATCAAAAAACGAAGAATCACAAGACTTTATAAGATCGGGCAAAAGATAACAGATCAGCGATCAGAGATAAAGGCGCTGTATCAGGTAAAGAACCAAGCTGTCTGAGAAAACGATATGAGATATAAAGAAAATTTCAAGAAAGGAATGGTCCGGCTGATCATCTCAACAGGGATAAGCTACAAGAAGCTGTCAGAGCTGACAACGATCAGCCAGCCAACATTGAAAAAATGGGATGATGAATACCGGCAGGAGTGCCTGGATGAGAAGAAGAGAGAAACTGAGAGACTAAAGAAGCAGGAAGAAGAGAACATGAGATGCACGGCATGGCACCAGTATGGATCCGGTGCAGGCCGATTTGAGTAAAGGGTGAAAGAAATGACAGAACAAAAAGAACAAGAGATCGTAGATAGAATTGAAAAGAGAGTTTTAGAAAAACTCGAAAAGAGTGTATGCAAAGAAGATACACAGAAAGTATTACAAGAACCAAGAAATAAATGGTTTAGAGATGCAAATGGATCCGGAACAGATTCGTTAATGGCAAATGCATTGGGAAATTCATTCATAGCATGGAGTGCATGGGAGCAGATTCGGCGATTAACATGTGTTGCTTGCGGAAAGAAATATGTAAGGCAGCTTACAGAAGATGATCATGCAGAAGAGGTGTGTGAGGAGATTTGCCAGACAATTTATGATATTGCAATGATGAGAAAGAAGGTTGATCAGAATGGGGAAGATTGACAAGGAGCAAAAAGCCAGAATGGATGGAATGGCATACGCACTTAAGATAGCAAAAGAAAAAGGTATTGATGGGTTGGAGAATGAAATAAAAGCAAGAGGTATTCTTGGAGTGAATTTAACCGTTGATAGTAAGACGTTAAGAGAATCCTATGAAAGTATGTGTACTACACTTTTCCAGAATATGAAAACAGTATTTTTGCAGGTCTTGATTAAAGAACTTGGATTTGGAGAAAAACGACTCAAAAAAATAAATAAGGCATATGAAGAAAAAACAATGGAGCTGTTTGAATTTGATCCATACGGAGAACATTTTGTAACCTTTGAAGATATGGCCAGAGAGTTGAAAGAAAAATATCATATTGATGTTGAAATTGAAACAGTAAAAGAAAATCAAGAGAGTTTTGATGAAAGAAACGACAGAAGAATTTTACCGAACATTATTGAGCTTTTAGAACATGAGAATCAACATGAGGCAGCAGATGTATTAAGAGAACATTTACATGAGGCGGTGGCAGTATGGTAAACAAGAAAGAATTTAAAGGCTACATCTGTGAGATCACAGGCAAGCCAATTAAAGAGATGAGATTATGTCCGGATAAGTTTCAAAAATTTATAATACGGAGAAAATGTGACAAAAGTTGTATCTGGTGTGAGAAGGAGACAAAGGCAGATGAGTGATGATTGGAAAGAGCAAAAGAAAAGACAAAAAGCTATCTTCACAGCACAACAGAATCTGCCATATGACGTAAAAGTAAGAAGGGCAGAGTTGAGAGCGAGAGAGTTCATACAAGAACTAGATCGTAGAGGGATGAATGCACATGTGAGTGTAGGCGGTTTGGATAGTATCGTGCTTTTAATGTTTTTGAGAAGCAGAGGAATTGATGTACCTGCAGTGTCGGTATCATCTCTGGAAGATAAAAGCATTATCAAAGTACATAGGCAGCTTGGAGTAATATCGTTGCGACCAGGAAAACAAAAGACAGAAATCTTACAAGAGTTCGGATTTCCGGTAATCAGTAAAAAGATTGCAGGACGAATCGACACACTGCAGAACCCGACAGACAGAAATAAGACAGTCAGGCATGCGATCATAACCGGAGAATGCGGAGCACAAGGACATTTTGCAAAGAACAGCCGGATGAAGCTACCGAGGAAGTGGCTGCAGCTGTTCGCAGGATACGAAAATGAGAATGAGGGTGTGAATTATCAGATTGCACCATTTAAGGTAAGTAACAAGTGCTGTTTGTACATGAAAGAAAAGCCGTGTGAGATCTACGCAAAAGAGAACAACAGTGCTCCGTTTCTGGGATTAATGGCAAGTGAAGGTGGGCAAAGGGAAGAAGCATTAGTAGAACATGGATGTAACTACTTTGGAAAGTCGGTAATCCGATCAGCACCATTTGCACCGTTTTTACGACAGGACCTGCTACAGCTTGCGTTAGATCTTGATGTGCCAGTACCAGAAATCTATGGAGAGATTGCAAGGAAAGCAGATGGAACGCTATACACGACAAAAGCACAAAGAACAGGATGTTCGATGTGTGGGTTCGGAGTACACCTAGAGAAAAGACCGCATCGGTTCGATATGTTAAGAGAACGTAACGAAAAGGAATGGGAGTTCTGGATGTATCGGTGTTGTGTAGATCAAGAAACAGGAGAAAGATTTGGATGGGGACGTGTCTTAGATTACATCGGAGTGAGATGGGAAGATAAATGGGAACCAGAGCCGGAGCAGTTGGAATTTCATTTTTGTTAAAAGAAGAAAGCGAGGATTTATATGTTAATACAAGTCGACAATCAAAATGTTATTAATTTAGAACAAGCTATTAGTTTAAAGGTACAAAAGCTGAAAAAGAGCTACGGAGTATTATGCATAATGCTAGATAAAAGATATGTTCTTAAAGCGTATGAAACAGAAAAAGAAGCGGAAGAAGCATTAGAGAAGATACTTAGGCAGTATGACAGAGGGCAGAGAGTCATTAAGATCAGCAATTGTTAAAGAAAGTTAAGGAACAACTAATATATCAACTGATACATCAACTAATAGAACAATTGATATATCAACCAGAAGATTAAGGAGAAGAGAATATGAATGAACAGATCGTAATACATTTAGACAATTTGACTGAAAAGGAAAGAGAACAGTTTACAAAGCTGTTAGGTAAAGCGCGTGAAGAACCGAGCAAGAAAAGTCGCGTGTGGAAGCCAGAAAACAACGAAGAATATTATTTCATAAACGATTTTGCCACTGCAGATACAGATATTTGGGGTGATTCCTATGTCGATCATAAACGATTTGAAATTGGGAATGTATATAAAACGAAAGAGGAAGTGTGCTTTGCATTAGAAAGAGCAAAGGTAAAAGCAGAACTGAAAAGATACGCATTAGAGCACAATGATCCCGAAAAGGAAGCGTGGGATTTAGAAAACAGACATTTTGGATTGATGCTTAAACATGATACAAAAGATATTGGACAAACAAATTTAAAAATATTTCAAGATGAATCAGCTACATGTTTTACATCAGCTCCTATTGCTCGTGACGCAATTGAAGCAGTTGGGCGAGAAAGAATTTTAAAATACATTTTCGGTGTAGAGGTAGAAGAATAATGGTTGAGTTTATTGCAGGATTATTTATCGGAGCAGTAGCAGGAGTGGCAGTAATGTCACTCTGTGCTGCAGCGAAAGAGAGGGATGAGTTATGACAAGAGAGGAAAAAATATCTGAACTACATCATTTCTGCAGCATGCAGGATGGCTGTGATCAGTGTGAACTTGAAGATCTCACGCTTGATTGCGAGTTTAACGGGATGGATGATAAAAAGATTGACATATTTTATGATGTGACGGTTGGTTATAAAACCAGAGTAGGAGAAGATGATACGAAAGAAAAACCTAAAACTGTCACTGAGAATCTTACAGGTGTTGTGGAAGAGGATCATGAGAGAGTGAAGACAGTAACAGACATCCTGGAAGAAGTAAAGCAGGAGATGTGCGATGGTTATTGTAAATATCCAACACAGGTAGACAGCAGAGAAGATTTATTTGCAGATGACAGTCCATGTATGGGGTGCCCACTAACTAGATTATAAGGAGTGATACATAAATGGGATATCAAGATTGTCCATGCTTCAAGTGTAATCATGGCGGAGAAAGAGAAAAACGAATCGAATGCCGACGAAAATGCACTGAATTTACTGCATGGAAGCTAAGTATGCAGGCGATCAGACAGAAAAAGAAAGAAGATAAAGACAAATATTATTCGACGACCAAAGGGAAGTTCTACAAAAGAAACCTGATGAAGCAAAAAGGTGGAAGAAAGATATGGTAGATCCATGCAAAGCCTGTGCAGAGATAACCTGCATGGGCATTTGTGCCGATCAGG
>OLSP01001969.1_pt1 | contig 17568 bp, 6 predicted proteins | sample 1672941 | NCBI WGS metagenome assembly OLSP01 (sample SAMEA3136739, study PRJEB25190) | human gut metagenome | reverse complement strand
GCCTTCTTGTCGGCCGTGCCCTTGACATAGCCGAAGAGGCCGAGGTACGGAGCGCCGATTGACTTGTCATCGGAATCGAAGGTGATGCTCATGCCGGTGATGCTGTGGCCGTCACCGTCGAAGCTGCCGGTGAACGGCTGCTTCAGGGAGCCCATCGGGGTCCAGCTTTCAACGCTCGTCAGGTCGATGTTGGCCGTCAGCTTGCCGCTGATGCCGGTCTCACCGCTGTTGACCTTGCTCGCAAACCAGAGCAGCTGGCTGGCGTTGCCGATGAGGTAGACACCGTCTTCATCCTGGCTGGGCAGGACGTCGAGCCCGAGCTCGGCCGTCTTCGTCTTCAGGCCGTAGTTGGCGCTGTCGAAGCCGTAGGTGTAGGAGAGGGTGATGGAGGTCTGACCCTGTTCGATGGGGCCTTCCTGCCAGGTCACATAGTTCGTGATATCCCGCTCGAGACCGTTGGCCAGCTTGGCAACGACCTTCATGCCGGAGGCGTCGAACGTCTCGCCGACCTTGTAGCTCATCTTCTCCGGGTTTTCCTTGACCTCGATGGACAGAATCTTCGAGGTGATGGCCATCATGTAGCAGGAGTCGTTCTTGTAGTAGATCGTGCCGGTGCTGTCTGCGATGGTGGAGCAGATACAGTACTGTGCCAGCGGGGACTCCGGCGTGAAGATCTCGCTGTAGCCGGAATCCGTGGCCGTCTTCGGCTCGGTCTGGCCCGGGCGATCCATCAGGACGGAAATGCCGCCGGGGGTATAGTTGTAGGGGAGGTAGATGAACACATAGCCGTCGCCCGCGCCGTCGCCGTCGAAGTCCTTGTCGACATAGGCCGTGGAGACCATGGCCGAGGTCTGCGGATAGCCGACGATGCCATAGGAGTAGGCATAGCTCATTTCGCCGCTTTCGACGTCGAGATCAATGACCTCGATGCAGTGGCCGCCATTCTGCGAGAACTGGCCCTTGTTGCCGGAAACGCCGAGGTAGATGCGCCCGTTGTAGACGGACGGCGTGCAGGTGGACATGATGGCACCGGGCTTTTCCTCACTGGTGTAGCCCTCGGCGTCCTTGAGTGCCAGAGACTTGAAGTCCGTGATCCTGCCGGTTTCCCAGTCGATGGCGGCATTGTAGATGTAGCCGCCCTTGGACGTGAAGAACACGCGGTCAGAATCCGGGTCGTGGGAAACGTTGGAGCGGATATCACCCTTGCAACCGTAGTGGGAGTCGAGCAGCTTGCCTGTCAGGCGGTCGAAGACCAGCAGGGCGGAGGTGTTGACATAGTCGCCCTCGCCGGAGCCGTCGTCCGTGCCGACGATGCAGAGGTTATCCGTCACATAAGCGCCCGCCCAGTAGAAGCCGCCGACGCAGGCATAGGACCAGGAGGCGAGCTTGGCTTCATCCGTCTTCATTGGGTCCTCGTCCGTCACGGAGATGGCAACGAAGTTGCCGGGCTTGCTCTCGCCGTTCCAGAAGCCGACATAGATGTAGCCGTCGTGGTACGTCGGGGAGGTGTTGGGCTGGCCGCCGAGCGGATCGGTGTAGATCCACAGGGATTCGAGCGTCTTGGCGTTGAAGGCCTGGATCTTGCCGCCGGACAGGCCGACAAAGATCATGCCGTCGGCATAGGTTGCCGGGTTGATGGAGAAGCTGGAGGTACCTGCCATCGTGCCCTCTGCGAGCACCTTGCCGGTGTTGACGTCGAGGCGCTTGATGGTGCTGCCGGTGTAGGTGATGAGGCCACCGTCCACCAGAATGGGGGAGCCGGGAGCGGCCGCCCAGCCGGTGCCGTACTTCGCAGCCCACAGCAGCTCACTGTCCTCACTCGTGTAGGGCGTGGGGGCGTTCGTGATGCCAAGGTGATTGCTGCCGTTGCGGAAGTTAGGCCATTCGGCGGGGAGATCCTTGACAAGGGTCGTGTTCTCTTCGGCTGCGGTCAGCGTGATCTTGAGCACTGGCTCGGCCGCGCTGGCAGTCAGGCTGCCCGACTTGCCGACATAGCCCTTCGCCGTTGCGACGTAGGTGTAGGCCGCGCCGTCCATCAGGGTATAGTCGCCGTTTTCATCCGGATAGATGCTGGTGTTGAACGAATCATACAGGACCAGCAGGGCATTCTCCGGGTCAAGCTCTGCACGCACCTTGCAGATGGCGTGCTTCGTTGCCTTGACGGTGTAGGAGGTCGACAGGCCGTCCGCATTGGAGACGACGACGGTCATGACGTTCTCGCCGTCCTGCAGGGTCCATTCGCCGGACTCCGCGCCGTTGTAGGTCACGGTGTAGCCGTCCTGATATGGCGTGGCGCTGAGCGTGATGGAATCTGCCGTCGTGTCGATGGTGTATTCCGCCGTGCGGTGCGAGAACGTCTCGTTCATGCGCGCGCCGGTCACGTTCAGGGCAGACAGGGTCGGAGTGCGGAACGAGGTGAGCGTGTAGGTCTGCGTATTGCCGTCAACGCCGACCGTCAGGGTGACGGTGTTCGGCTTGGCATCGCGGCTGAAGTTTGCGAGGCTCTGGCCGGAGGTCTTGCCGGACGTAATGGCCGTGGACTGGGTCTTGCCGTTATACAGATTCGTCCACTCGGCCTTGATGGTGGAGCCTTCCGGGGCATTTTCGGACAGCGTGGCCCACAGGAAGGCGCTGAAGCCGTCTGCATCGGGGATGGCGACCTGATATTCGGCCGTCTTACCGTCGAATTCCGGCGTAAAGACATAGTCGCCGGAGGCGTTGTAGGCGGTCAGGCGGAGCGCGGACAGGTAGGCGATCTTCTCACCGCAGCGGCTGCAGATGCCGCCTTCGCCGACATTGTGGCCGAGGGCCGGAAGCTCTTCCGTGCGGGTCTCGCCGTGCACGCTGCAGGAGAACGTCTTGACACCGGCCGTCGTGCAGGTGGGCTCCGTCGTGATGACGCCTTCATTCCACTGACAGGGCTGTGCATCGCCGCTGGAGAGGACGATCTTTGCCGTTGCGGGGGCGTAGCAGGCGTCCTCCGTGCCGTAGTTCGGGTCATAGCCCAGCAGGTAATAGGTACCGGCCTTCAGCGAGGCCGTGTCGAGCGTGTAGCTGCTGCCTTCGCTCGTAAGCTCCTGCTGCTGTTCCCAGTTTTCATTGTAGAGCTTCACATTGAGACCGGTGATCGGCTCAAAGGACTCCGTGCCGCCGTCGGACACGGACTTGGTGTCATACTTCTGCGTTTCGAATGTGATCTTTTCACCGACCTTGGCGGTGTAGTCGTCCTTGTCAAAGCGGGCGAATGCGCCGTAGGTCCAGAAGCTCCAGTTGGAGAACATGGCCAGATCGATCGTGTCGTTGTCGGACAGCAGAATGTAGTCTGCCGTGGAGCCCCAGCCCGCAGACATCAGGGGATAGACGTGGTTGCGGTAGTACATGAGGTTCTCGTCATGGCCCCAGAAGTTCTGCATGTACATGGACGTGGCGCTGCCGGAGATGAGCAGCGCATTGCGCGTATCCTCATAGGAGCCGCCGAGCATGTCATTCACGCCTTCGCCGCTGCCGGTGAATTCCAGCAGGCCGGATGTGCCCTTGCCGCAGTCCTTCTCGGCCACGCCGAGGTAGTAGCGCTCGAGCATATAGATGTAGAGGTGCAGGAGCGTCGGGCGCTGCACGATCTCGTTGTCCGTATAGCTTCCGGAGCCGTTCTCCGTGTGGTAACGGTTAAAATCGTCCAGACCGTACAGGGACAGGGGGAAGTACGGGACCTTGACCTCCAGATGCGACAGGATGGTGCCGCCGTCGTCCTTGCCGATGATCGGTGCGCCGTCGCTCGAGATGGTCACATAGACGGTGACGGAGGCCTGGTCGGTCTCGTCATAGCCGTACTGGTTCTTGTCGCCGTCCTCCACGGCCTCGACCGTGATGGGAACGGTGACTTCGGTGCTGCCGCCGCCCGTGCAGGTAGCGGTAATGCCGATGCGGAATTCCCCTGCCTCGGCAGAGGTGAACTGCAGCGTATTGTCCTTGATATAGACCTTATCGCCGTAATCCGCCTTCAGCGCGAAGCTGAGGGTGTGCCCGTTCGGGTCGGTGAACACCGTTCCGAGCGGGAGCTGGTACAGCGCACCGACCTTGACGGGATCGGGCGCCGGGGTACTTACCGTGATGTCACAGTCCGCCGCGAAGACCGCGGGAACCATCGACAGAAGCATGGCAAGCACCAGCAGGATGCTCAGGATTCTTTTCATGCTGCTTTCCTTTCTTTTGGGGAAGCCATTGAGGATACGATTAGTGGCTTCCCAATTTTATTTATCCTTAGACCGTGTTCGGTCCAAAAGATCAGCGCAAAGCCCAACGGGCGGGCCGCAAAAAAACAGCCTGACAGGAAACTACATGGGAGACATGGAGTTTTTGGCAAGCTGCTGCATCGTGGGGCGGGTCGGCGGCACCCGACCCGCCCACAGGAGGGGAACACCCGGTCATGCGCAGCGGGAACGCATCCGCTGCCCCGAATCGGGCACAAAAAAACGGCTGAAAGGATAGATAGACTATCCCCTCAACCGATTCGGGCAAAGTAATGCATCACAGTAGGTCTTCTGGGTCGCGCATCCGGGAGCAAAGCCCCCACGGCCGCTGCCCTGCCTTCTCAGGGTTCCCCAATGACCGGCTTTCGCCGACGGGCAGCGGACTCAACGCTCACAGCGACGGTTATCCCAGAGGCGCAGCGCGCCTCCCTCGGGGTATTATCCCCGTTCCCTTGTTTACCCGTATGCCTGACGGGGTCACCCCGCGCCGTTGCGTACATACGGTCTCTGCAAGCAGAATATTCAGTTCCTGCCGCACAGGCTTTGTGCGGACTACTTTGATTATAGACCATGCGGGCGCGCCTGTCAAGCACCGAAATCCGTATTTTTTTAGCGAATGCGGAAACACACACCGGAACGGGCTTGACAAAAAAATCGGCCCTTGTTATACTGAGAGCAATGGAAGCTTCAAGTGCTTCCGCTGCCGTCCGGGCAGCGGGAGAGGATAGGGAACCGGGTGAGAATCCCGGACGGTACCGCCGCTGTATGCGCGGAGGCCGCGTGCAGGGCGAAAGCCGGTCATTGGGGAACCCTGAGAAGGCGCGCGCGGCCGTCGAGGCGTGAGTCAGAAGACCTGCTTGGGGAGGCTCTGCCCGCATGGTGCGGGAAACGGGGCATATTGTTGTGCGCAAATGCGGACGCTGCAACGATTGTTGCAGTGTCCTTTTTTTCTGGGGGTCGTGCCATGAGACGGAAAACAATCTGGGGCCGGGTCTGCACGGCCGTGCTGATCCTTTCGCTTCTGGCCGGTGCGGTGGCTGTCGTGTTCACGGGCGGACAGGTGCGCCCGCCCGATCCGCTGCCGGAGCAGGCGCAGGTCCTGCAGCCGGACCGACAGGAGCGCGGCGGCAGCGGCGGCACATCGGACGACGTGCCCCTCACGCAGTCCCCGGAGCCGACGGAGCCGTCCGAAGAGCCGGACGAGACGGAAACGGCCGAGCCATCCACGGAGCCGGACGAGCCGACGGATGCGACGTCCGCCACGCAGACGACACAGACGCCCGAGCCGAGCGAGGAGCCGACGCGCAGCACCGGCGGCGGAACGGAGCCGACGGAGGAGCCGGGTCCTGCCCCCACGGAGGCCCCCGGCCCCGAGGAGCCGCATATCGTGACGGACCTTGTCAGCCGCGTCTGGCGCTCCGGCGAGCTGGACGGCGATACGCTGCGGTTTTATGCCTATGCTGCGGGCAGCGGAGACCTGAGCCTGCGGGTATATTATAAGGAGTCCGGCTCCACCGCAAACAACGGCACGCGCCTTCTGCCGGCGGACGACCGGAACTTCTCCGTCCGCCTTACCTTAAATCAGTCCTATACCTTCTCCTTATATTTATATCGCGACGGCCGCCGCGTCGGCGATGCCGCGGTCTACTATGTTTCCTATCGCGCAAGGCTCGCAGACGACGATCAGCCCGAGATCGGCGATGCGCCGCCCATCATCACGACGAGCCGCGACGGCCGGACCGACCCCGTCTCCGTGCAGACGATGACGTTCGTCGTCTGGGCGAGGACGGGCACGGACGGTTCACCGATCTACACGAGCCATCTGCAGGTCTCGATGGACGGCGAGCTGCTGACGAACCCGACCGGCAGCGCCGCGTCCGGCTATGAATATGTGCTGCGCTTCTCCGCGCCGCTCGTCGGCGATGAGCGGGAATACACGCTGCGCATCCTTGCGTGGGACGATGCCGGAAATTCCGCCATGCGCACCGTGAAGATCGTCTATCAGACGGTCTCGGAGGGCGACGACATCGGTGAGGCGACCATCCGCATCGACGCCACGACCGTCGGCCTCGGCATCGTCGACGAGGAGACCGTCCGCATCAAACAGGGCGACACGGCCGCGCAGACCGTGCTGCAGATGCTGGAGGACTGCGGCTATGAGGCGGGCTATGACGGCCTTGCGGAAAAGAACGGCGGCTTTTACCTTATGCGCCTGACGCGCGGCGACCTGCTGTATCGCGCGCAGGTGCCCGAGCGCCTCTGGACGCTCATCCAGCGCGACGGCATCTCACTGACGGGTGCGCCCGGCCGCGACAGCCTCGGCCAGCACGACTACACCTGGGGCGCGGGCTGGATGTATGATGTCAACGGCTATTACCCCGGCAAGGGCCTGTCGGAATGGATGCTCGGCGACGGCGACGTGCTGACGCTGCGCTTCACGCTGGCCTGGGGCAAGGATATCGACGGCTTCGGTGCGACGGGCGGCGGCTACGGCGTGCTGTCCAGCTACTGCTATGTCTGGCGCGACGGGCAGGAGATCCCGCTTGGCCACGACTGGCAGGAGACGGCCCGTGTCGAGCCGACGGAGACGGAGGACGGCTATGCGGACTATGTCTGCACGAAGTGCGCCGAGACGCGCCGCGACGTCCTGCCGAAGACCGGAACGGTCGACCCGACGGATCCCACGGAGCCGCCAACGGCCCCCACGGATCCGACGGATCCCACGGAACCGCCAACGGCCCCCACGGACCCGACGGAGAACGGAAACGAGAGGAGCATGTTCCTTGAAGCAAATGCGAAATATTCTGATCCTGCTGCTGTGCGCTGCACTGCTGGCGGGCTGCGGCGCAAGATCGGCGCCTGCAAAGGCACTCGAGGGCTGCCGGGCGCTGCTCGGCGTGCGCGAGGGCTTTCTGGAGGACCGCGCAGCGGAGCTGGCGGGCAGCTCCATCGGAGATTGGCTCGCCATGGCGCTTTCAGCCTGCGGAGCGAACGAAAACTATGACGCTTACCTTGCCGCACTGGAGCAGCATGTCACGGAGCGCTATGCCGAGCAGGGAACGCTTGATGCGCTCATGGCGACGGAGTATTCCCGCACGATCCTGACCGTCTCCATGCTCGGCGGCGACCCGAGCGCCTTCGGCACGCGGCCGGACGGCACGACCGTGGACCTGCTGGACGACGGTGTGTGGAATTTTGCGGGCGAGCTCGGCGCGCAGGGCCTCAACGGCCTGATCTTTGCCCTGCTGGCGGTCGATGCCGGGACCTATCCGGAGCCGGAGCGGGCGAAAAACACGCGTGCCGGGATCGTGGAGGCCATCCGCGCGGCGCAGGAGCCGGACGGCGGCTTCGGCCTCGTTTCCGGCGCCTCGGAGGCAGACCTGACGGCCATGGCCCTGCAGGCCCTTGCGCCCTACGGCCGGGACGAGACCGTGGAGCGGGCGCTTGCCTGGCTGAAGGATCAAATGCAGCCGGACGGCACCTTCCTGGCCTACGGCGAGCCGAGCGCCGAGAGCTGCGCGCAGGTCCTCCTTGCGCTGGCTGCGCTCGGCATCGATCCGGAGCAGGAATTCGGCAGCGTGAACCCCGAAACAGGCCTTGCAGAATTCCGGAAGGCGGACGGGAGCTATGCGCATCTGCTGACGGACACGGAAGGAAATCTCATGGCGACGGAGCAGGCCATGCTGGCCCTCTGCGCGCTGGAGCGGCTGCCGGACGGCGGCTGCGTATACGAATCGAAATATCGGGAGGCGGCATGATGGAACAGAAACAATATGAGCTTGCGGCGCAGGTGCTCCGCGAGGTGCAGAAGGTCATCCTCGGCAAGCGGGAGATCGTGGAAAAGGTCCTGATGGCCGTGCTGGCGCAGGGCCATGTGCTGCTGGACGATGTGCCCGGCGTTGGCAAGACGACGCTGGCTATGGCCTTCGCGCGCGCGCTCGGGCTGGAGACCCGCCGCGTGCAGTTCACGCCGGACACGATGCCGTCGGACATTCTGGGCTTCTCCGTCTATGACAAGCAGGCGGGGTCCTTTTCCTACCAGCCGGGCGCGGTCATGACGAATCTGCTGCTGGCGGACGAGATCAACCGTACCTCCACCAAGACGCAGGCGGCCCTGCTGGAGGCTATGGAGGAGCGCCGCGTGACCGTCGACGGGAAGACGCATCCGCTGCCGCAGCCGTTTTTCGTGCTGGCGACGCAGAATCCCGTCGGCTCGGCCGGAACGCAGCTCCTGCCCCCGGCGCAGCTCGACCGATTCCTGCTGTGCCTGAGCATGGGCTACCCCGACCGGGAAAGTCAGGTGGAGCTGATGAAGGAGCGCCACCACGCCGACCCGCTTGCGCAGGTGCGCCCCGTGACGGATGCCGCCGCGCTCGGCGGCCTGATGGACGCCGCCGCCATGACGTTTGTGGCGGATTCGGTCTATGATTATACGGCCCGCCTGCTTGAGGCCACGCGCTGCCATGAGAGCCTGCAGCTCGGCCTGAGCCCGCGCGCCGGTCTGGCCCTGTGCCGCGCGGCCAAGGCGCGCGCGTTCCTGCATGCGCGGGACTATGTCCTGCCGGAGGACGTCGCGGAGGCTGCGCCCGATGTCTGTGCCCACCGCCTTGTGCTCGCGCCGCGCGCCCGCCTGCATGACGAGACGGCGCGGTCGGTGCTTGCCGAAATTCTCGAGCGCGTCCCGCAGCCCGCGGTGCGCGAATTCAAAAGCTGATGCGGAAGCGAATGCTGCGCGCCTGGCTGCTGTGGCTGCTGGCGGCGGCCTGCTGTGCGCTGGCCTTTGCTTTTACCCATGCCGGGGCAGCGCTGGCCGCGCTCTGCGTGCCGGTGCTGGCGGCGCTGGCGGGATTCGTCGTGCTGCGGTGCAGCAGGCTGCCCGCGCTTTCGCTCCGGCTCCCGGCAGGCGGCCGGAAGGACGGCATGATCGCGGGCGAGATCGCGGCCTCCCGCCGCGCGCCAGGCCGCGTCCTGTGCCGCATCGAGGTGCGCAATGACCTGACGGGCGAAACAACGGAATTTTTCGCGGAGGAGCGGTTCTCGTTCCGCGCCGAACACTGCGGCCGTCTGACGGTCCGCATCCGCAGGGCCTGGCTCCTCGGCCTGCCGGGCCTGTTTGCCCGAAAGATCCGGACGGACGCGGCGGCGCATGTCACGGTCCTGCCGGATACGTTCCCGGCCTCCGTCCATGTGACGATGCCGGAGGTGCAGAGCCCGGACAGCGACACCAGCAGCCCGGACCGCCGCGGAAGCGACCTGACGGAGCCGTTCCGCCTGCGCGAGTATGCGCCGGGCGACAGTCTTCGCCAGATCCACTGGAAGCTCGACCGCCTCGTGATCCGCGAGCCGGGCATGCCCGCCGCGCGTACGCTGCTCGTCTTCTGGGACCGCAGCGGCGATGCCGCCGCGCGCGATGCGCAGGCGGAGGCCGTGTTCTCCGTCTGCCAGAGCCTGAGCGAGCAGGGGTATGCCTATCAGCTCGGCTGGCCCGAGGGCGGCACGGCCCGCTTTGCGGAGGCAGGCTCCACGGAGGAGCTGCTGCGCGATCTGCCGCTGCTGCTGCGCGGCGGCGCGGAGCCTCTGCAGGAGACCGGGGCGCTGCGCGGGTTCGGCAAGATTCTCTATTTTACGGCCTCGCCGGACCCGGTCTGGCGCAGCCTGACGGCGGGTGCGGAGCCGGTCCTGCTGCTGTGCGGCGTGCCGGAGCAGCCGGATGTCCGCTGCATCTGCTATACCAAAGAGGACTATGCTGCCGCGCTGCAGCAGCTGGAGCTTTGAGCATGAAACGAACGAACGGTTTTCAACTGGAACGTGCCCCTGCCGGGGGGCAGACTCTGCCGCCGTGGGCGGCCGCGCTGTGCGGCGGCCTGTGCGCTGCGGGGGCGCTGACGCTGCTGGCGGGGTCCTTCCCCGTGCTGCCTGCGTGGGCGGCCCTGCTGCTCGGCCTGCTGCTGGGGGCCGGGCTTGCGCTCCTGCCGCAGCGGGCGTGGCTGACGCCTGCGCTCTGCGGCGCGGCGGCGCTGTTCTGCCTGTGCGCCTTTGTGCCCGTCACGGCGGGCCTGCGGCAGCTGGCGGACTGCGTGCGCCGCTGGCTGACGGCGCGGACCGGGTACATCTATTTGACATCTTCTGGCGGAATGCGGCAGGGCCTCTGGGCCTTCCTGCCGCTCGGCTTTCTTTCGGCGCTGGCCTCCGGCCGCTGCGCCCGGCGCGGGAGCGTATGGTTTGCGGCCGTTTCGCTGCCTCTTGCGGCGGTCGGCTGCACCATTGGGCTGTTCCCGTCGTGCTGGGGTCTGCTGCTTCTGGCGTGCGGCCTGACGGCTCTGCTGCTGTTCCGCACGGACCGGGGACGGACGGCGGCCCTGCTGCTTGCGGGCTGCCTGCTGCTCAGCGCGCCGCTCGGACTTCTCTCCCTGCCCGAGAGCGGGGCAGCGGCAGCGCTGGCCAGCGGGCTGCATGCGCTGCGCTATGACGCGGCGGCCAACTCCATGCCGGAGGGAAAACTGCACGATCTTTCCGCGTGGGAAAAGAACGGGACGCCCGCGCTGCGCGTGACGATGGAGCAGCCGCAGCGGCTTTACCTGCGCGGCTTTGTCGGCGAGGTCTATACGGGCCGGAGCTGGCAGCCCCTTGATACGCAGACGCTGGCGGACGAAGCCGGGCGCTTCTACTGGCTGCATGAAAAGGGCTATTATGCCCAGAGCGCAGTCGGGACTGCGGCGGTGCTTGCCGGGCAGACGCAGGTGCAGACCGTCACGGTCACAAACCTGTCTGCCTGCGGCGCGCAGGCCTATCTGCCGACGGGCCTTGCGGACAACGCCCTGCTGGAGCCGGACCGTATCGGCGACCGCACGGCGAAAGCGCCGGGGGAAACGTATTCCTGTTCCTGCGCCGTCGGCGGCCTGCGCGACTGGTATGCCGCGCAGCAGGCGCTGGCGGACGATCCGGACGGCGCGGCGCAGTGGCTCACGCTGGACGAGGGCTACCGGGCGTTTGCCGAGGCACAGTTCCTTGAGCTTACGCCGGAGGCGGCCGGAGCCGCGCAGGCACTGCTGGGGAGTGAGATGCAGGGGAAGACCCTGCCGGAGATCCTGCAGGCCATCCGACAGACGCTCACGGAGCACTTCGTCTATGACGAGAGCGTCTCGACGCAGAACGGGACGCAGGACTTTTTCCAATATGTGCAGTCCGTCACCGCGCGCGGCTACAGCGTGCACTATGCGACGGCCGCCGTGCTGATGCTGCGCTATTGCGGCGTCCCGGCGCGCTATGCCGAGGGCTACTACCTCTCCGGACAGGATGCGGCCTCCGGCGAGCAGACGTTTGAGCTGGATGAGACGCATGCCCATGCGTGGGCGGAATATTATCTGACCGGCGTGGGCTGGGTCCCGTTTGAGGTCACACCGGGCTATGTAGAGTCCGAGGACCTCGGAGCAGGCGGCGAGGCGGGTGGAAAGCAGTATGAAAACACGCAGCTGCCGCCCGTTGTGGAGCAGCCGGAGCAGCAGGCCCCGCAGGAGGAGACGCAGCGCAGCTTCCGCTGGTGGCTCGCCGCGATCCCGCTTGCCGCGGCCCTCCTCGCGCTCGTCCTGTGCCAGCTCTGGCGCAGACGCCGCCTGCACCGCCGGATCGCGGCCATGGCGGCGGACGAGCCGCGCGAGGCCGTGACGCAGCTCTATGGCTACGCCGTGTTCCTGCTGGCGCGGACCGGCGCGGCCCCGCCCGCAGGGCTGGAGCAGGCCCGGCAGGACAATGCCGAGGCCATGTTCAGCGGCCACGATATTCCAGCGGAAAAGGCCGCTGCCATGCAGCGCTTCGTGCAGGAGGTTCTGCAGGCCTGCCGGAAAAAACGCAATCCGCTCCAACGGTTCGCGGACCGCTGGTTCCATATCTGGTATTAGGTTTGAAGGAGGCAATGCTTATGAAGTCCATTCGATTTCTTGCCCTGCTGCTGTGCGCAGCGCTGCTGCTTCCGCTCGTGCCCGTGCATGCGGCGCAGAGCGGCGGGAGCTTCTATCTGACGGCCTCCACGGCCGGGCAGACGCTCATTGAGCCGGTCGCCGTGCCCTATACGGCCGGGCAGACCATCCGGGATGCCCTGCGCGGCAGCGGTTATGCCTTCGGCGGCATCGATACCGCGTTCATCACGGACATCGAGGGCGTCGCGGGAAACTTTACGGTCTATTATGACGGCGGCGCGTATTCGCTCGATGCGATTGCCAGCCCGGAGACCGTGACGGCCGTCGTCTTCTCCGAGCGTGAAAGAGGCTTTCCGGCCCTGCTGGACGCCGTGACGGAGCTTGGCCGCTTCCGGGAGCGCACGGACCATGTGCAGAATTACCCGGCGGCGCAGCAGGCCTATGCGGCGGCGCTGTCCGGCCTGCGGACGGCGGACGAGGCGGGCCTGACGACGCTTCTTGCCACGCTGCGCAGCGCCGTGGCGGAATACGAGGCCATTCTGAACGGCACAAAGTACCCCGTGACCTTTACGGACACGGCCGGGACGGCCGCGCAGCTCACGTTGACGGACAGCTACGGCAATGTGACGCAGGTACAGGGCCTGCGCGCCGAGGTCGTGGCAGGGGAGTACACGTTCAGCCTGTCTGACGGCGGCGCGAACCGCGTCGACGGCACGCTGACCGTGGCAGGCGCGGTGGAAAAGCAGGTCACGCTGCCGACGGGCGACTGGTTCGGCACGATCCGCCTCCACAATGCGTCCGGCGCATCCGCGGGTGCCTATCCCGGCACGCAGGATGAGAAGACCCATACGGCACAGTTCCGCGTGGAGGACTTCCGCACGCTGGCCTATCTCTATGCCGAGCGCGGGGTGGATGCCCCTGCGGATGCGGCGCTCTACAGCTGCTACATCGGCCAGAACGGCAAGGACTACGGCGACGGCAGCCAGCCCTCGAACCGCAAGAGCTGGTCGAGCTATCAGACGGCGCTCGTGTCGCTGCTCACGGCCGGGATGACGGACTGCGAGGTCCGGCTCGAGGCCCGAAGCGCTTCCGGCACGGACATGCGCATCCAGTCCTATACGCTCCGCCTGCACCGTGTGCCGACGCTCGCGTCGCTTGCCGTCTATGGCGAAGGTACGCGCCTGCCGCTGGACTTTGACCCGGCCGGGACGGACTATGCGGTGACGACGGTCTCCGACCGCCTGGCGATCGAGGCGGCTCCGTTCGACACGGAGGGCTATTCCGTCACGGTGAACGGCGGCACGTCCGCAGAGGTCCCCGTCGGGACGATCACGGTGCAGGTAGCCCACACGAACGGAGAGCGCACCGCCTATACCATTGCGGCGACGAAGGTCGACTCCGTCGAGGTGCGGATCACGGTGCCCGCGGGAACGGACACTGCCGTCTTCAATGCGGCGGACAGCGAGATCGCGCCCGTCGGCAGCGGGACCTACCGCCTCATCCCCGGCGAGCGCTATACCTGGATCACGACAAAGCAGGAATTCTATCATGCGGCGGGCAGCTTTGAGGCCGCTGCCGGTCTCACGGTGCAGGCGTCGGAGCCGGACACGACGGACCGTCTCAGCGCGCTTGCCTCCTACAGCGCGCGCAATCCGAAGAACGGTGTGAGCTATGAGAGCGACGTGCCGTTTTCGGCGGCGCAGCACCGCTATACGCTGACGGTGCCGGATGCGAACTCCACGTTCTATCTGCAGGCGACGCCGACGGGCGGCTATGCCGTAAAGGCACGCTATCTCCGCCAGACGACGAACACCGGCACGAACGGCACGCAGGCGGAAATCAACGTCACGGCGACCGTCGATCCCGCGAAGACCGCCACGGCCTGCGGCCAGAGCCTTGCGGCGAGCGGCTATTCCAACACCGTGACGCTGCGCCTGAGCCGGACGGCGGGCAGTGTGGAATATTACCAGGACTACACGCTGCTGCTGCGCCGCCGCCTGACGCTGGGTGGGCTCAGCGCCGCCGTGGACGGCGTAACGCTGAACCTGCTGAATGCGAAGGGCGAGGCGCAGAGCTTTGACCGCGATGTGACGGAATACTGGACGCGCGTCGACGTCAGTGCCCGCACGTTGGACTTCACTGCCTCGTTCCGCAGCCTGCCGACGGAGACGAACCCGAACAGCGGCGGCTATCTTGCGGACATCAACGGTACGACGTATGCGGAAGCGCCGTCCGCCGCCCTGACGCTCGATCCGGAAAAGACCGCAGAGGATGTGACCGTGACCGTGCACCATGCAGACGCGGCGGCGCTCCCGGCGACCTACACGCTGCATGTGCAGAAAACGGAGCCGACGATCGTGACGTTCGTGACGGAGCCGCAGGACGCGACCGTCTTCCTGACGAACGAGCAGACCGGGCGAAGCGCGGAGCGGGCCACAGACGGCAGCTTCGCCCTGACGCCGGGCGACCGCTACACCTATACCGTGACGGCAAAGGGCTATGTTGGCACGACCGTCCAGCATTACACGGCCCCGGAGCAGGCGGAAACGGTCCGCGTCACGCTGCAGAAGGCGACGGAGAACACGGGCCTGCAGCAGCTTCCTGCCCAGTGGCCCTCGTTCCGCGCGGATGCCTATAACAACGGCGTCATCGACGCCAGAACGCCCGTTTCCTCGGAGAATACGGTCCTCTATTGGGCCACGCAGCTCGGCAGCGGCTATTCCTCCGATGCCTGCGGCTGCCCGATCATCGTGGATGACTGCCTGTATACCTACGGCGGCGAGACGATCTACAAGCTCGACAAGCGCACGGGCGAGGTGCTTGCGCGGGGCAAAATGGACCACAAGTCCAGCTTCGCCATCAACTCGCCGACCTATGCCGAGGGCATGATCTTCGTTGGCCTGGCAAACGGCTGCGTGCAGGCGTTCGATGCCGTGACGCTCGAGTCTCTGTGGCTGTACGAGGACCCGCTCGGCGGCCAGCCGAACTGCCCCATCACCTATGAGGACGGCTATCTCTACACCGGCTTCTGGAACCGCGAGGACGGCAACGCAAATTTCGTTTGCCTGACCGTGACGGATGAGGACCCGGCGAAGACGGATGAGAGCAAGCTGGCCTCGTGGACCTACACGTCCCGCGGCGGCTTCTACTGGGCGGGCGCTTACGCCTGCAAGGACTTCGTGCTCGTCGGTACGGACGACGGCGAGGCGGGCTACACGACGGGCCATGCCCGCGTGCTCTCGTTCGACCCGCGCAGCGGCCGTCTGCTCGGCGAGCTGACGCTGCCGCAGACGGGCGACCTGCGCAGCTCCGTGACCTTCGTCCCGGACAGCGAGGGCGGCCTTGCCGGTACGGCCTATTTTACGACGAAGGGCGGCTATTTCTACGGCCTGCATGTCGAGGCCGACGGCACGTTCACGGAGGGCTCGCTGCGCGCGCTCAAGCTGGCCAATTATGCCAACGATCCGAAGAACCCGGCCATGAGCACCTGCACGCCGACGATCTATAACGGCCGCGCCTACATCGGCGTGTCCGGCACGGCGCAGTTCGGCGCGTATTCCGGCCACAACATCACGGTCATCGACCTTGCTTCGATGTCCGTTGCCTATTCCGTCCGCACCCAGGGCTACCCGCAGACGAGCGGCATCCTGACAACGGCCTATGAGGCGGAGAACGGTTATGCCTACGTCTACTTCTTCGATAACTATACGCCGGGCAAGCTCCGCATTCTGGCCGACAAGCCGGGCCAGACCGCGCCGGTCCTCATCACGCAGGAGACGGACGAGAGCAGCGGCAAGCATGTCACCTATGACACACCCTATGTTCTGTTCACGCCGAGCGGCGCGCAGGCGCAGTATGCCATCTGCAGCCCGGTCATCGACGCGGATGGCACGATCTACTTCAAGAACGACTCGGCCTATCTGATGGCTGTCGGCAGCACGATGGACCGGCTCGAGGTCACGGCGCAGCCGGAGAAGACGGTCTACCACGCCGGCCAGACGTTTGAGGCCGCCGGTATGCAGGTCACGGCCGTTTGGCACAATGGCGTAAGGACGGATGTGACGAAGCTCGTGCAGTGGTCGACGGCCCCGCTGACACTGGACGACAACGACTTCCAGATCACCTATTCCCATGTGCTCTATCAGGACCGTGACGGCGCGCCGGGCACGGCCTATGCGGCCCCGGTCGGCCTTGCGGCGCTCGATGTGCGCAAGCACATTTACGACCGTGTGGAGACCACGCCGGAGGGCCACCGCGGCACCTGCAGCTATTGCGGGCAGACGGACGAGGCATTCCAGCCACATGAATTCGTCTGGGTCATCGATCGTGAGCCGACGGAGGAGGAGACCGGCCTGAAGCACGAGGAATGCTTCTGCGGCTACCGGCGCAGTGAAAACACCGAGATCCCGAAAAAGGAGCATGAGCACACCTATGCGGCCACGGTCGTCGCGCCGACGTGCACGGAGCAGGGCTACACGCTGCACACCTGCTCGTCCTGCGGCGATACCTACCGCGATGCCTGGACGGACGCGCTGGGTCACAGCTGGGACGCCGGGCGCGTGACGGTGCCCGCAACGGAGGACACGGACGGCGAGCGCACCTTCACCTGCACGCGCTGCGGAGCCGAGCGCACGGAGGTCATTCCGAAGACCGGCGAAACGCCCTGCGACGGCGGCGCGAATTGTCCGGGCAGACGCTTCACGGATATGCCGGCAGCCGGGAACTGGGCACACGCAGGCATCGACTTTGCCCTGAAGCAGGGCCTGTTCAACGGCATGTCCTCCACGACGTTCGAGCCGGACGGAAGCATGACGCGCGCCATGCTCGTCACAGTGCTGTGGCGTCTGGACGGCAGCCGGGCGCCCGCCGGGCGGAACACGTTTACTGACGTGCCGGGCGGCCAGTGGTTCACCGATGCGGTGACGTGGGCGGCGGAAAACGGCGTGGTCAACGGCGTGGGCAGCGGGAAGTTTGAGCCGGACGGCCGCGTGACGCGCGAGCAGATCGCAACGATCCTGTTCCGCTATGCCGCAAAGCGCTATGATACCTCCGCGCGGGCGGACCTGTCCGTCTTCCCGGATGCCGGACGGGTGAGTGCCTATGCACGCGAGGCACTGGCATGGGCCAACGCTGCAGGCCTTGTGAACGGCACGGACAACGGCTTCGGCCTGATCCTCGACCCGCAGGGCGACGCGACCCGTGCACAGGTCGCCGCCATTTTGATGCGGTATGTAAAAAATATCGTCCGCTGATACTAGAATCTGATAAAAAGCTTTAAAAGCTTTTTATAGCGCCGAAGGCGCGTCAGATTCTGCATGAGACGGCGCAGCGTGCGTCAGCACGATGTGAGTGTGCGTAGCACACGGGATTCCTGATGAAATGTTTTAATCAGGAATCAGTAT
>OLSP01001968.1_pt1 | contig 17569 bp, 6 predicted proteins | sample 1672941 | NCBI WGS metagenome assembly OLSP01 (sample SAMEA3136739, study PRJEB25190) | human gut metagenome | reverse complement strand
ACAAAAGAAGCCTGACGGCAGATGTGCCACCTGCCCACGATGGGATAGATGGCACATCAGAATACCTAATTCCGAAGACCAGCAGAAGCTTATCAGACTTTACCATAAGTCGGGAGCAAAAACGAAAAGTGATTTTGTCCGAGCAAGACTTTTAGGTGAAGCCTTTAAGGTCATCACCCAAGACCCTGCCAAAGAACCTTACTTGGAGAAACTATCAGAAATCGTCGTCATGACGAATAAGATAGGCGTGCTATACAACGAAGCCGTGAAAGCCCTCAATACTTATCATTCTGTCGCCACTGCGCAACAACTACTCAGCAAACTCGAAACCTATTCCCAAATTCTTATTAAACTGCAACAGCAAGCAGTGCTGCTGACAAAATCCCTTGAGAGTAAACAAGAATCAATGCTGATAAATCATAATACCCAACGTTAGTATCGTGCTGTGATTGCCCAATCCCTCTTTGGTCAGTTATCAATGTTAGGAAGATAGGCTTTGTATGTTGTAGACGGTAATAAAACGGTTCTGGCAATGTTTGCATTGGTAGCGTTGTTTACCTGTACTACTTTTACCACTTTTGACAATATTGTTTGAGTGGCAATACGGACATTGAAACTCAACTCCCAATCTGGAACGTAAAGTGCCGAAGCGTTTTTGTAAGGTCGTTTTTTTATTGGTGTCCGATAAAACATTTTGGAGTTATCTGTGTTAGGTTAAATAGACTCAAACTTATGATTTCATTAATTTATCTGGTTATTATACGGCTTTCCTTGTCAAAATAAGCACATTTTATTATGCTTACAGTTTGAAACTGAAAAGCAAGCTCCTGCATAAGCAAAACGGCTGCAATACCGATGGGTAAAGAGATACAGAACTTTCAGTTTATTTTCACTGGACAGCAATACTTTGTTTTGGGTTACAAAAATAGCAAAAGGCAGAGAATCTATCCCTGCCTTTATGCCTAAAGTTAAAATACATTGATAATTAGATGATTAATTCTTTGACTCCAAATTTGGAACATTACCAATTCAACTAATAAGTATTCTTATTTTAATTTCAATTCGCGATATCCATATTCCCATTGTTTGACATCCGAATAATACGTTTTATTGTAATCCATAGACATGGTAAATGATAGTGTAAAGGCCGTATCGTTTACGACATCATAAAATAATGTATTTGCTCCCTCGCCATTAGTAAAACCAATTTCTCTTAGAGTTTTAGGAATCTTATGATGTTCTTGCCTAAATCTTTCTATTTTCTCGATAATCTGATTACCTTTGTTAGTCAATTCATTTTCCCTCTTATCTTTAAAAAGGAAAAATAAGAGGAAAAATAAGAGGAAAAATAAGAGTGCGATTATTATAGTGAAAATTTTCTTTTTCATTTTATGGATTATTATGTGTATAAACAGGAATTGTTGTCTTGTTGGTGCGTGAAGGAGTTTTTTGAGGTTCTTCCTGAGGTAAATCTTTATAGTTTGGCGCTTTTTCGGGTACTGTAGCGCCTAATCCTTGTAAATAATTATTCAACTGCTCTCCCAAAGAGAGCTTGCTTTTCGGATCAAAGTAATTTGCTCCAAATTCTGCACCCAATTTATCACTTGGTAAGTCTTCGTAGCTATAAGCTGAATGTCGGGCGAAAACTCTATCAGTCTGCTCTTGGAGATAACCATCTTGCATTGCTTCACCTACAGGGCTTTGCATTGACTTTTTCATCATATTTCTTTGATCTTCTACACTCATGAAAGCGAATAATATAGGATGTTTTTCTATAAACTCTTTTGCCTTATTCTTCTCTAATTTATAAGAATAGGCTTTCCCTGCATAATAAAGAAAATGTGCCATATCTAACCATCCTCCCTTTGTTGTATAAATATACTTATTTCTATAGGTATTTATTCTACCAGTATTTGCTGGTAAAGGACGAGGAAAATGAAATTCTATTTTTCCAAATCCAACCATTGCGTTATGGGCTTGTTGACCATGTTTGCGACCTGATCTCGCTCCAGTATTGCTTATTTCCTCTACGAATCCTTTCGCGGTACCAGCTTGTGGTTTTATTGGTTCATTACCATCGGGATCAATAGCATTGACAGGATTATTGAACACATAACAATAAGAGTGATAATTTGGATACGCCTCTTGTTTTGGATCCACACTCACCCACAGACTCAATCTCGGCTCATAGTACCGTGCCCCATAGTAGTACATACCTGTCTCCTCGTCAAATTCTTTAGCATTGAAGAGGTAAGGGGTATTCCACGTATTGTTGCGTTCTTCAAGGAATACTTCGCCAAATGGAACGTATTCGATGTGCTGCGATACTTCGCCATCAAGATTGGTGATGTAACTACTGCTACCCAAGTGGTCTGGATGGTAGTAGAACTGCATCTTCTCGTACTCGTCGTTGGGCTTGAAGTTGCCATTTGCAGCCCTTGTGCGTGCCATCGCACGAGCCTGTGCCGCCTCCGGCGTACCATCATTACAACAGAAGCCCTGACCGTTTACGTAGTCGTCATTGTCCTTACCGTTATAAGGTTGGTCAAACGCCTTGTAGTTATCCTTAATGGATTGCAGTTGCTGATTGTATTTATCCTTGTAGTTAATGGTAAGACCATCAGCCTCATTGCCTGCGTATGGAATTCGTCTTGGGTCTGCGCCATAAGAAGCGAGGTCGCCAAGCTTGCTGACAATTCTCTGGCTACCTACATAAATGTGCTTCGTATATTTGCCACCTTGCCCTGCCACGAGGTATGGGCTGACATAGAGCGAGAAGCGTGCCGTACCGGTGTTGCCACCCGAGAACTCGGAGTTCACATAGATGGCTTCATTCTCGCCACTGCTCTTCACCGTGCGCTCACCATCGGCATCATACCAATAGTTGCTCACAAAGCCGTTTTCATCAGCTGCCAAGAGTCTGTTCTCCTCGTCCCAACGGTACTTCTGCTCACTTGCCTTTTCATCCTCCTTGCCGTCTTTCTTCACACGAGAGGTGTTGATATAGACGAGGTTTCCGTTGAGGTCGTAAGTGTATTTGTGTCCGTTGTTGATATTGGTGCTGTCCGTCGGAGTCTCCTCCGTTCGGTAGTTGATATCACGAACATTGTCAAGCTGGAACTTCTTACCCTCTGCCTTTTGATAAGTATAGGTGAGGTCATAGCCTGTGTTGAGCGTGCCGTCGAACTGCACACCTGTCTGTGAGAGGTGTTGCTTCTTACTCGTGATACGATGCATATTGTCGTAGCCCATAGATAAGGTATAAGAAGCGGATTTATTGTCTGTTCCCTTATAAGTTCCCGCTGCGCTTGCCAAACGATACAGTGGGTCATAAGTATAACTATGGCTCATCTGTCCGCCTGCCTTACCACTCTGTGGGAGTGGAGCATTGTTCTTAATACCGAGCACGTTGCTCACTGCGTCGTAGCTGTAGGCATTGTCCATGATAGTACCTACCTTAGCATTCACTACGAGGTTCTGCAACCTGCGTCGTTGCGGGTCATAGCTGTAGAAGGTTTCCGCTCCATTGCAATACTTCAGGTAGGTGCGCTGCTCAAACTTATCATAACCTATCTTGTTCACATAATCGTAGCCATAGGACTTGTAACCACGCACGTGGTCTACCTGTCCACCGAGGTTATAGCCGTAGGTGACCTTTTCCTCATCGGGGTAAATCATTTCCAGCAAGCGGTTATGGCTGTCGTACTTCCACTGTGTTACGTAGGTTGCCACTGCCTGATTGGGCACAATCAGCGTGCGTACCGTCTTCAAGACCTCACCCATCTTACCGTAGTAATACTCGATAGCGCCACTGCCGTCCTCACGGAGCATCAGTCTGCCGATACGGTTGTGAGAAGAGTTGATACCACCGTAATGGTACTTCACGTTATTTTCCGGATGGTCGGGATAGTTGATAGCCGTCAGACGACCGTAGTCGTACTCGTAATTGATGGTCTTGCCCTCCTTTTTGAGATTGGCTGTCTGCTTGGTGAGCACATTGCCCAAAGCATCGTAGGTAAAGGTGGTGATACCGCTTGCAGGGTGGTTTACCTCAGTGCGACGGTCGCCCATATCATAGACGGATGTCGTTACGTTGCCCTCGGTGTCTGTTACCTTGACCAATCGGTCAATGCCATCATATTCGAAGGAGGTGGTAATGATACCATCGGGTCCGCTGAGTTGCTCGGTCTTCACGGTCTTGCCACTACCATCGGTATAGGTTGCCTGACGATTACCCAACGCATCAGTTACAGTCGTTACGAGTGCATTGCTACCTGCGTCCGTAGAGTATTCCGTCTTGGTCTCAGCATTGTCCGGAAGTGTTACTTTCATGGCACGGTCAAGCACGTCATAAACCGTTACGGTTGGCGACACGTTGTCAAAAGCCTTGTTGAAAGTTGTCTTGTTTCCCACAGCTTCGGTTACAGGGTAGTAAGCCTTAGCCACACGACCGAAAGCGTCATAGACGTTGCGTCCGCTGACAATCATCACGATCTCGTCTTTCGGAGCACTACCCTTGGCAGCTGTCGTTACCACACCGTCTTTCTTCACCTGAACGGGACGCCCGAAGCCGTCCACGAAGGTGACGGTCTCCAAATCGTTACTTGGGTGCTGTATGTCGTAATGCTTGGTCACTGCGTACGCAGGTGCAGTGATGCCATTGGTGCCGAAAGTAGCCTTAGGCTGATAGTCAAAGGCAATGATGTAAGGCACACCTGTTGCCAACTCATTAGGACCACGCACAGCTTTCACACGTCCGAGGTTATCTATATCCGTTTCATAATAGAAGTGGTTGAGATCCATACGGCGGAGTGCCATACCATAGCGGTAGTCGAAGTTGGCAGCCTCGCTACGGTAGCCAAATGCATCGTCTACACGCTCCACATACATATTCATCACCGGCTCATAGCGGTAGGTGTACCACATGCGCTGTCCCTTGCTGTTAGCAGGAAGCGTGGTCTTGATGATGTTGCCGTAAGTATCATAAGTATAGTCAGAGACAGCTTCGCTGCTTCCGAGTTGTTGTTTAATCTGCGTAATATGGTCGGCATAGTTCAAATCGTAAGTCGCAGAAACTTGATGATAAATCTTACCATCACCGCCCGTTACGGTTACGTTGGTAGGTAGCCCGAAGATATGTTTGTTATCATTGTGAGCATATTGTATTGCGGTTTGGTAGTCGAACTTACCCGAACCGTCAGCACCCAACTTACCCTTATCACTGAACTTGTAGGACTTCAGTTCTCCGTGATAGCCAGTGAGGTAATACTCATTCCAAGCCTCAGAGGTGGTGATGCCGGTTGCCTGTCCCTCATACTGCTTATTGGCGGTATAGCGTAGCGGCACGAAAGCGGAAGCACGGTCGCTACAGAGTTTCTTCTGTTTGTTGAAAGTATATCTGTCACCGCTGGCAGTGATATAATAGCCGTCATATTCATTGCGTGTCTCGGTGTACTTGTTGCCTTTGGCATCCTCTACAGACGCTCCAAGCTCATTGCCCTGTGCATAGTAGGTGGACACATCGTAGAGCTGCACAGCCTGACGATAGACTGCGGTTTCTCCCTGTTCGGTGTCGATATTCTTGGTTACGACCTTTCCAAAACCGAGGAACTCACGTTCGTGGCGATCCTTCTGTCCATCGGAGTAGGCGAAGACGGTCTTCATCAGCGGACCGTCATCATGGATACCGTCATCGACTGTGACCGAAGACATCACCCACTTACCGCCGGGAAGTCCGTAAGTTGGCGTGGTATGTTCGTAGTCGAGCGTAAAGGTGCCGCCGAGCGAGTTGGTCACGCTCCTAAGCATGTTCGTCCTGCCGATGGCGGAGCGAGTAACCTTTAGTTCGCTTTCTTTATCGGACTCAACGATGTCCAAATACCCGTCGCCGTCAACGTCCTGCAGGGAGTAGGTCGTGCGGTTGATGGAGTGTCCCGTGCTTGTGCCGGGATTCAGACAAATCTTGACAACCGGCGTAGGCATGGGGGTGAAAATTGTATAGGTAAATGCACCATTAACCGATTCTGCTGTAGATATGTTTTCACTCAACAACGAGGTTCCTTTCCAAAGAATGCCATCAGTAAATCCGTCTCCTTTGTTCAAGGCGACAAAGACCTTGTCGTCTGTCATCCAGACCTTGTCGGGCAAGCCATCGGAGTTGATATCAATCAAATCATATTCTTCTACACCTCGAGAGGTTACCAAACCGACTCCTCCACTAACGCTCCCCGAAGCTTTTACTATACTTTTCTTATCTTCTGTAATATGTTTTTTTGTAAAAATCGTATCACCGGCGCCTATACTCATGTTGTAAGAGTTTGTCTTTCCGCCCTGTATGCGATCTATGTCCCATGCTATAGGATCAGCAAACGAATAACCAAGGTTTAATCGAACTCTCCTATCTGTCAGAATTTTATCGGGGAGTCCATCTCCATTGATATCCATGAATGTTTCTACAGCGTCTTCTGTATTCTCAGGAATGTTACCAGATATGGATATTTTGGCAAGGAAAGATGTACGCAGGTTATTGAGAGCTTTTTTGAGCCCAGTATTCATTTGCGTACCAGTAGAACCGCCTTTGTAGGGTGTCATCATATCCAAGAGTGCTACACCGGAAGCGACAGGTTTTCCGCCTGCTCCCCATGCTTTGGAACTATGTTTCCCTGTGGTTTTACCCATGCCACTATATTTCTCTCCGCTGAGACCTCCTTGAGTGTTGGTATATTGAATGGTACCTCCTGCGATGATGTCTGGATAACCGTCGCCATTCATATCCGTCATGGTTACATCTGTTGTTGACGTTCCTCCTGCTTCATTGTAGGTAATTCCCATACTACCTCCTTGCTTGACTGTACTTTTGCTGGTTGATACCAGTGTCACAGCAGTGGCTCCTGTTCCTTGCAAACAATCTCCTGTAAGTGCCGCTGTTTCTGTACTACCTTCTAAAGGATTTGTCAATATGACTTGCTGCTCACCCAATCGAGCAGTCCCCATCGTATCTGCCGTCAGATAAATGAATTCATTCTGACCTATCCAGCGTGCAAAGGTCATTTGGTCTGTGCCAATAGGTGTAAACGCCATGGTTCTCGGATCCAGTTTGGCATCCTTGCTGTCGGGAAGTTTCAGCAGTGATTCGTCAATAGGCTTGCCATACCTGCCTTCGGAGGCATTATAGGCAAAACCGCCCCAGCCACGATACAGCATACCCATACCGGTATTGTCACTTTGGGCATAGAAGCCCGCCTGTGCTGTGCCTGTACCGCTTACCGTAGCCATCGAGGTTACTGCCTGTCCCGATATGTTTCCTGAATAGGAGTAGTCTATCCATATCTTGCCTGCACTGACACCTGTGATTGTCAGCGGGTCTCCTGAAAGAGAACCGCCATTGAGCGTATAGGTCTTCTTGCCGAGCAACTTGTCAGCCGTCTTGACGGTCATCGTCACCGTTCCGCTTGCCGTCGGGGGAACGACGGTAATGCTTGGGGTTACAGACAATGATGCCGTATTGGAGCCCAGTACAACGGGCTTTCCCTCATTGACCATATCGGCAAAGAGAACATAATGGGCAGCCCCTGCCGTTTGCTGCTTGCTGCCATCCTTGGCGGTCACTTCCACCTGCGGTGTCCATCTGACTTTCGACCAGTCCACGTTGGAAGTGGAGCTGACCTCAAACTTCAAATTGGTATAACTGTCAGGATTGGGGATTGTCTGTTGGAGTTCTCCGTCAAACGCTTCATTCCACGCAAAGGTCCGGGTGTATATTTCCTTTTTCCGGTACTTGGGATTCTTATTTCCCAAACTGTCCGTCTCGTTATTGGATGCGTAGACCTTGAGTGTTACATCATCAGTCGTTACGGGTTTGGTAAACTTTCCGGAAAGCCCCAATGAGATGCTTTCTGCAATGTTGGCCACAGTGTGGGCATCATAGATGGCTCCCTCCTCCGATTTGTACACCGTGGTGGAGAGACCGTCGGGAAGTTTCTCTTCCGTTCCCGCATAGGTGATGACGGGTGCCCATTTCACGTTGTCGAAAGCGCCGTTGCTTGTTTCCTCGGTACCGCTCTGCACGCGGAAGTAGATTCTATCTCCTTTCTTGACGGCGATATCCTGTGCCGTTGCATTATAGGCTGTGGCGTCGCCCTTGGCAATTTTCTTGTTCCAGAGTTCCGCACTGCCTTTCTGAATGGCCACGCGCACACCGTCTGCATGGGCATACTCATCCGCATCATAATCCCCCATCGGGGTAATCAGGCTGACTGTACCGGAGATGCTGACGGTTCCATTCTTGGGAGCCTGCCAGACACGCACCATGTCCTCCATCGGAGAGGATTTAATCAGTTCTGCCTGCTCGGCAGGGTCTATCTGGATGACAGAGGCGTCTATCTTGCCGCTGTAGATAATCGGACTCGGCGTATCGGCACTGCTCAGGGTGAAAGTTGGAATGGCATTGCCGGATTTATCGAACTCTATATGATTGAAATAAACCTTTCCGCCCGATACAAGGTCTACCAGACCATCGCCGTTGATGTCGGAGAGGTATTCCGTTGTCTTGGTTTTGGTCGAAGAGAAATCAACACCTACTTCTGCCGTGAATAACTGATAACCTACAGTGGCTTTTGCCCCTCCATTATGGGTTGAACTTGTTATCTTGGAGAAACCAGAGACTCCTACAATACGCACATCTTCTCCATATAGTACTTCACTATTTTGCGAAGTCGGTATTTGGGGACGATAATAAAGTGCGCCACCTTTTCTAAAGACCTTATCAGGAAGCCCATCACCATTAATATCCACCAATGTAGAGACTCCATTGCTCTTATCCAAAGAATACCCGTAAGATGCGCCTATGGTATTTCCTTTCCATTTATCTCCATCCATCGGACCGATACCGGCATAAAATGATCCACTAAGGGAGAAACTCGTTGTTCCACCAAGGGCACTGGGTTTGTCAGAAAAAGCTTTGCTGACAAATTGTAATGGATTCAAGAAGCCTGCACCTAAATGGTCGTTGTGCGTATTCCATGTTTCCTGTTTTTCCTTAAAAGGCACATACCCCTTGGCAGCCTGTACATCATCATAATAGTCAAAATTCTGATAAGACACTTCTGCACCTTTGTCGTCGAGTTGCTTCACACCCGTAAGCACATCTTTGTTGAACGCACCCTCGCTATAAGTAAAGGCATAACTGCGGAGCGTACTTCCTTGGAAATTCACCGTTAGCTTCTCTAACAAACGATTCGATGAGGTTAGGAAGCCATATCTTGCATTGTTGTTTTTGAGTCGTTTCTGTTTACTGCCTTCTAAGACAACAACCGTATGGGGTGCTTGTCCGCTATTACCGGCACGTACTTCCTTAAGATAAATGGCTTTTGCCACAAGTCCACCACGAACAGGTTCGTCGGCTGTCTCATAGACGTATTCTATATAATCACCGTGTGTTTCTTCCACACGTTTGAGCTTCCATTCGGTAATCACCTCACGGCTTTGACCGCTTGCATCGGTGATGGTACCTTTGAGAACGGCACCTTCTCCACCATAAATATATTTGATTCCTTGCTTGTCGGTTACTTCCCAAGTATAGTCGGCAGGAGAGTTTCCCTTTCGGATAATACGGCTGAAGTCTCCTCCCTGACGAGTGTAGAACTGTCTGTCCGCTTTTCGGTTCATCTTCTCACCACGGTGAGCCACACCCATCTTGCCGTCGTCACCCATCGTGGAAAGCATAGAACCCGACATCAAATAGGTCTCGGTTTCTTTACTTGTATCGTATCTTGGAACACCCCAGCGAGTATCCAACGTAATGGAAGGAATAGAGAGATTCCAGCCCTCGCCGAGCCATCCGCTGCCACCCTCACTGCTGTACTGAATGCCTAAGGACGGTGCCATGCCATTGCGGGCGGGAGGCATTTCAAAGCCATACTGAAGATTGGCAGAACCTCGGTTATTGGCTGTAGGAGGTGTAATGAGATTGATTTTTGATGTCGGATCCGCTGCCTTGATGTCGTTCATCATTGTTGGTGTGAATCCGTCAGTCTGTGGTGATTCGGGTGCTTTGATGACACCATTAATCATATCTGTAAAGTGAGTGGTCTTTGATACCACACAGGCAGAAGCCTTGTCCACTTTCACCCTTTCGAGAGCCACCCAATGTTTTGTCTCTTTATCGAAATAGTAGGTGTTGATATCGTCTTCTGTAAAACCGCTCGGGATTCGCGTGCGGTCGTATTTTATCTTCACCGTCGCACCCTTGCCCTCGAAGTGGTTGCCGTGGGGCAGAAAGCGGTAGCCGTCTCCCTTGGCGGTGACGTTGGTCATGCCGTAGTCAAGGGCAGGAATGTCCGTCTCGCGGAGTGCCGTGATGGAGTATCTGCCATCCCTTGCGATGTCCGCAGCCTTCACGGAAAGGACGTTGCCGCCGATGGCGATGCTGTCCGCCCTGTGTGCGAGGAACTGCTTCTCCGCCTTTCCACCGACGGACACGAGGGCACGGGCATAGTCCGCCCTGCCTCCTTGTATGGGTGTTATTTTCCTACTGATGTTCCTGCCATCAATGACTGCCGTGAGCTTGAGCTGTCTGCCCGTCGATGGCACGATGCCCTCGAATTCTCCGTCATGGACGGTGATGGTTATGCCGTTCACTGAGATACGGCTTGCCTTCCCTCGTACGAAGCCGTAGAGGTAGGTCTGACCGTCATAGGCTATGGGGGCGGAGGAAAGGATTATTTCTTCCTGCTTATTGGTATTAGTCTTTGTCTTAGCATCCGCTACGGTCTCGATATGTACGTTCCTGACCGAATAGGCGTAGGAAGCATCCGTCGGAATGGTGAAGAGGACGGTGTTCCTGCCGTCCTTCAGCCACTCGGGACTTATTTCCTCCCTGACGGTCTTCCAGTCCTTGGAAAGAACCGTAAGGTAGCCGCCGACAGCCGTGCGATCGTTGATGCTCCTGCTGATGCCCTGACCAGAACTTACGCCCTTGAGGTCATAGACCAGCCATGCGCGCATATTTGGAGAGACTTTCTCGACTGTTATCTCGAAGATGTTGTCCTCGGGGTTGTCCGAAACCCGTCCGTCGGGCTGTCCTATGATGCCCGAGGCATGGTCTGCCGTGTAGGTGGTCGCCATAACGGAAGAAGTTGCTGCTGCTGTCGTCTTTGACTTATCCTCCTTCCTTGCCGTCCGTGATATTCCCTGCGTAGCTTTTTCTGCGTTATGGACGTTCTTCGTGAATGTCTCGGTCTGTGCTGCCATGGATTGTGATATACTCGTGCCGTTGTTTTCACGTGCACTGTCCTGTCCCTTGTATATATGCGTCGCAGCGATGGCTGCGGTGATGGCTGTCAGTAATGCCGCCGATATGAGGTAATGCTTTGTCTTCATAGCCGTTGGGGTTTAGTAGGTTGCCATTATCTTCTTTGTGAATTCCTCTTCTAAGGTGAGCGCTTTAACGACGTACACGCCCGTCTGCGGTACGGTGAAGTCGGCACGCTTTATGGTGCCTCCCGCCATGTCCGTCCGGCTCAGCAGCCTTCCCGATGTATCATAGACGAGCAGTTCGGCATCGGTCTCCTTGGCAAGTCTCAGCTCGGCACTGAACGCCATACCGGTCCCGTCCTTCCTTGTCACGGTGAGGGCAGAATGGGCTTGCCTCTCAATGGAGGAGGTGTTTTCTGCCGACCTTGCCTGTGCCTTGGGCACGTTCGGGCTGCACTCGCTGCCGATAATTACCGCCATGCTGTCCTCGACAGCCTTCCTCGTCTCGTAGGCCACGCCCCTCGAAACGCTCGTCAGGGCGAAGTCTCCACCGTCGATGCTCAGCCCGTCGATGGTCGAGAGTCCCTTGTTGAAGCCCATGCCGAAGAGCCAGCCGAGACCAGCTTTCTTGGCCGCACGGTGGACAACGATGCCGTTTACCGTATAGCTTACCGTGTCGGGGGTGAAGATGATGCCGAGTGCGTCACCTCCATTCAGGGTGACGGCAGCACCCATGGGTTTACCCTCGACCACGACTTGTGCCGTGGCATTCTTCACGTCGAAGCCGTGGAGGATGTTCTTTCCCAGTCCGAGCGTGGTGCAGAGTCCCGCCCTGTAGTCGGAGCTGAGCGAGGGAATAGTCCATGTGACCTCTCCCTGCTTTCGGCGACCGACCGCATGGGCATACTCGACGCCTCCCGTGCTCTCCGCCGTGATGTCGATGCCTGCGTTCTGCTTAATGAGCAGACTGTAGTTTCCCGGGAGCAGGTTCTTCACCGTGTATGTCTTCGTGGTGAAGTTTCCCCGTGAAGCTACGGCACCTTTCTCCATATTCTCCACGGAGTCCGCCAGCAGGCTGTATGAAAAACTCGGCAGGCCGACCACCATGCTGATGTCAAGGCTGCCGTCCTTTCGCGGCTTTCCGCCCGTGCAGCTCGCATCGTGCGGTGTCAGCCGTGCCAGTATGCCGTCGAAGCTGGCGAAGGTGAACGTGTCGAATCCACTGCCGTCGGTGTCCATGAAGATGTTGTCGAAGATGAGTTTTTCACGGCTCGCGTCCTTGCGCGAGCATCTGATGATGATGTTTTCATGTATGTCGGTCTTGTCGCCCGCACCTCTGTCTATGAGCATGAAGACGTTGCGGTAGTCCGCACCTGCGAACTTGTTGCCTTTGGCGAGGACTCCATATCCGAGCTCGACCATGTTGCCGCTGTCTCCGAATCCATTTCTGCGCAGTCTTGGGATATTTAATGCAGTCTCGCCGCCTGTCGTCTCGAAAATCATACAGGCTGCCCTTGCCGTGCTTTCAACGGGTATGGTTATCTGCAGCTCCTTGCTGCCCCTGCCGTCGATGAGTAAGGTTACGCTGTTTCCTTTTCTGCGTACGATGAAACTCTTTCCGCCCGTATTGCCTGTTAAGACACGATTCTGTATTGTTCCGTCCTCAACGATTCGGATCTCACCCCGTGCGCTGACGTTGAAGCCGTAGGCGCACTTCGTGCCCGATGCCTCGGTGAAGCCCACGTTGTAGTCGGGATGGAGCCTCGGGTTGGTGTATTCCATCGTGCCGTTTCCCGTGTCGAGCGGGGAGCTGACGATGTATGCGCCCTCCTTGGGTTCATTCTGCGACACTGCATCCATAAAACCATCGGAGGTGACGGTGATGCCGTTCTGCGTCCAGACGTCCCTCCTGTATTCGGTGGAGTCGATGTTCGTCCTGACGAGCCACCTGCGGTTCATGACGTGCCACGGTGTTTTTCCTTCCGTCTCAACGGTGGTCGTGGCGGCATTGTCGTCGCCCCATATCATGTAGCCGCCGTCGGGCATGGGTGAGCCATCCTCGCGCCCCATGACAAGGAGGCGCTGGCTCGTCGGCAGACCGTATGGGTCTGCGTCTCTGAAACTGTCGTATGTCTTTTCAGTAGAGTATCTTGGTGCTTCCTCGTAGCTCGTCGTGGAGAGGGGCTGGAAGAGGTCGCCCGCATCATCGCGCCCGATGCCCGTCACCCTGTGGTGGTAGGCGGCGCTTTCGTCCCTGTCCCATGAGAGGTCGCCCGTGCCCGTGTAGTACGAGCCGCTGAGCGTGATGCCGTATCTGATGGCGAGGTAGGTCTCCACCTGCCTGCGCTCCAGCGGTGTAAGTGTCCTGCCGTATGCGATGAGCTCGGGCGTGTAACCATTGAGCGCACCGCCCCCGAACAGGGACTTGTCAAAGGCTGTCGAGAAATTGACGTCTCCGTCCCTGTATGTTCCCGTGGTGATGGTCGCACGTCTGCCTTCTCCCCACACGGAATGCACGGGGGCGTATGCCCTGATGTATGAGACGATGCGGGGACTCGTGGACTTGAATTCCTCTGCGGTCTGCCTCTCGCTCCCCGAATAAAGAAGGTCCTCGCCGGCCGCGCTTCCGTAGTTGAGCGGTTCTATGCCCTGCTGCCCGACCGCCTTGTCCCTGCTCACGAGGCTTCCCGCACCCTTGCGTCCGCTGACGGCATATAGCACCTCGTCCTTGTTATAGGCGGTAGTCGTCGGGGCAAACACCCCGATGACGGTCATCTGCGCGAGGTTGGAGTATTTCAGTAGACTCTCCTTCGGCTGATTCCCCTCGGAGAAGTTCAGGGCGGGGTTGAAGTTGAAAGTCCGTATCCATGTGTGCCGCTGCGTGAACTCACCACCGTAGGCTGCGCCCTTGGCATCGTAGAAGTTGGTTCTAACGGAGTCGCCCGAAAAGTCGCGCCAATGATAGTACCCCTGCAGGTCCGTCGTCAGGGGGACAGTCTTCAGCCATGCCTCCGCACCGCTGACCTGACCGGGTGACTGCGCACGGGACTGCACGGGAATGAATAAGGCTGTAACTATTAGAAATGCTGTTTCGTGTAAATGTCGTCCCATAAGTTAATACTGTCTATGTTCTTTTTCAGTCTGATAAGATACCCGCAATAAAAACGGTAAAGAGAGAAAATCCGTAAAATAAAAGTGGGATGGATTGTATCGTGTGTGCGAAAATTGATTAATGCAAAGCCTTTTCGTAGAGTCCTGCATATCTCCCTTGACTGCCGAAAGTGGCGTTCTTTATGTCAAGGGGGCTGAAATTGGTAAAATCAACGTTGTCTTCATAAGCATGAACGTTTAAGTTGTTTTTTCCTAAGCGCAAATATAGGTTATTCTTCTTTAATTTGCAAGGAATTGCACAGAAAAAATTTATTTTTAACACGCAAAAGGATGATGAAGACAATAAAAAGGAAGTTTTTAACAGCAAATTCACGATGAGATGGGCTTTGGGCATAAAACGGCAATTCAAGTGCGGAAAAATGAAACGGACTGATAAAAGTGTGGATTTCTCTTGTTTTCATCGAAAATAAAGACTACCTTTGCAACGTTAGGTAAGTGGTCTTTGAGGCATTGCAGAATAAAGAGAGGGAAAGAAACTCGCTCGTTTCCAAATCGTTCACCTTTTATTATTCTATATTATGTTTTCCTTTTGTAATCAGCCGATTACATTCGCTCCTATTACTTTTATGCGGAGATTTGTGACTATCGTACCGCTAAGGATATCGGCATCGACCGCCCAGAGAAGAACGAGATATTGCATAACATACCGCCCACACCCGAGCAGGAAGAGTTTATCGGCAAGTTGATGGAGTTCGCCAAGACAGGGGATGCGACCCTTTTAGGACGAGATGAGCTATCGGAAAAGGAAGAGAAAGCCAAGATGCTGATCGCAACGGACTATGCCCGCAAAAGATTCAAGAATATTGTATCTATCAGATAATCAATAGAGTAGGAAATTGTATAGGGTAAAAGGGTTACGAATTGGAAACGAGCAAGTTTCTTTTTCCATCTTCATTCTGCAGTGCTTCAAAGAACTCTTGTTTTGTTGTTGCAAAGGTACTGTTTTTATGACAGAGAAGATTGACCTGCCCCAAGGTTGACGCACTGCGTACATTCCACCCGATGCCCGAGCTATTGGGGATTTCCTTGGGAGAGATCCGAATAATCGTAGCGTAAGAGTACTCAGAACTCGGCTGTAGCACTACGTTGAACCATCTCAAAGATCTTTGCAATAGGGCTAGCTACACTTGATTGCGAACTTTTCGTACAGTTCCATATAAATCATATCCATAAGGACCAATAGAGTAAACCAAGTTGCATAGTTGGCATTTTCCTTCTCTTTTATTTTTTGTGGACTCATCACATTGCCTTGGTATGAGAGGACGTTGTGAGCGCAACGATTTCGATACCTATGTAAGGCCTCATATATCTCCTTGAGAGGGCTGTTAAAGAGATGCTCTTCTGCCCAACGCTGGGAGGCAAATAGACTTTTTATTTTGAGGTCTTGTAGTTCTCGAGGGAGCCATACTTTGAGAATGCTTTTCGTGAGAATCTGTTCCTTGAAGTCTATTAGATAGTTTAATAGCTCCTTCTTTCTTGTCTGGCAAAACTTTTCGCCCTGATTAATAAGGGTCTTATAGACCATGTTCTTACTATCGTATGTGGAATATTCTCCCTGATTAGAATTGTCGCGCAGAAAATCTCGGCGATACTCAAAGTCGTGAGTAGCAATATCCCATAAAATACACTTTGCTTTTTGCTCCATACACCCTGTTAGCTTGATAAAGAGAGATTGTAAGACGTACTCCTTCATGATATAATTACAAATCTGCCCCTTATACAAGTCCATAGGCTGTAATGTTTGCTCTACAAGAGAGGAGAGAGGGGTGAAAATGAATTCTTTATGCTTCATCGTCTGAGGTTGTTAGATCAGATGCATAGTTGTGGTATATATTGATAGATGTCTGAATTCGGGAACGAAGTGCGTTGAGAGCAGATGGAGACTTAGAGTGCTTGGAGTCATTCTTGAAGTTACTTATCTCTTTTTTTATTTCGGCGAGTAAGTCTTCAGTAGGATGTATGGTTTTGCCCTCGGCTATAGTGTAGTATATTGCCCCAAATAAATAAACATCAGCATCTATAATGGAAGGAAATTCTTTGGGAAAACAATCTGCAGTTAAGTATGCTTCAAGTAGCTGATACCTAGGTTGATTATTTTCAGATAATAGTGGGGTAAACATCGTGTTGTCTTCATTGTTAACTTCAGCTAGGATATAAGATTCGTAGTATTGCTCCATTCTAATCTTATAGTTTTGAGCAAGCTTGCTGGTCTCTTTGTTTGTCTTGTATTGAGATAGCAATGATAGATATCGTACAAAATCAATAGGAGCATTATTGATAGTTATACTATTGGCAAACTGAGGAGCAAACCATTGATCAAAGTTGTCTCGTAAGAAATATAGAGGTTTGCGACTATCTAACGGCGAGAGAGGCTTACCTTTAATATTGATATTGCGAAATACTGAAGAATAGAGCTTCTGTTGCTCTGTCTCTTTATCACTGATTGGAATTATAAGTGAGAATCCAATATAGGAGTTCTTCCAAAAGCTTTTATTTAATTTGTAGTCCACAGAGTCATACTTACTACGATCTATGTTTTCAAGTATGCTATTCCTATTCTGTCCTGCTTGAGTGAAATAATTGAATTTCCATTCAATGGGCATTCTATTTTCATCTTCATCTAATAAATCGTCATTTTCATTGGCGGTAGATGCATATGCTTTATCTCTGAATTTAAACATCTCCCTTTTCGGAAACAAGCCTAAGTAGGCAATAAGAATTGCAGATAGTCGCTGCTGACCATCTAAGATATAGTTGGTCTTGCCACCATAATTTCCTATAATTATAGGTGGAACAAAAGAGCCACTCTTTAGGCTGTTAATGAGATATTCAACATCTTCTTTCTCCCAATCAAAGGCTCGTTGATAATCAGGTAAAACGATTTCTTTAGCAAGCATGAAATTGATCCATTGCTCAAGAGAGTATTCGCCATAGAAGTTTCTACTACCTTTTGTCGTATTCATATCCATAGAGTGTGCTTTATGCATTTGGAGAGGCGTTCATTGAAAATGGTTGACTTGTTTTTTGCTGAAACGGATGTCGGTTGACATCGTTTTTGTCGTCAAACTAGAATGTGTTGTCTTGACTTTTCAAAGATACTGATTTTCGTTGACTCTCACACCACACTGTACGTTGGATATTCTGT
>OLSP01001962.1_pt1 | contig 17623 bp, 15 predicted proteins | sample 1672941 | NCBI WGS metagenome assembly OLSP01 (sample SAMEA3136739, study PRJEB25190) | human gut metagenome | reverse complement strand
CGGAACCCCGGCAAGCTCCGCAAGCCTTTTGATCCCGGAATCTGCTATGGATACCGCACTCTCCACATGATTGAAATCTGTGGCGCTGTAATCAAACAGGATATTTCCCTGTGCTTCAAACTCCTCGTCCCGTTCCCAGAAAAAGAATCTCATAGGCATACAGTCAAAGGCCCTGATCTCATATCCCACATCACCCTGGGGCAGTTCCCTGCCGTCAAGCTTCTGAAACGCCTCCCTCAATTCCTTTTCATGGCCGGAAAATGTAGCACTGAACACATCCGTCTCTCCGATCTGATACGCCGGCGCAAATGGTCTTGCATTCCTGAGATCTGCAAAAGGGACCCACTTATCCATAATAAAAGCCCCCTCTTTCGCATACCCCAGAAGCGTATAAATATTCAGCATCTCCGTAGTATCCGGTTCTCTCTGTCCATCCAGGCTCCGGATACTGCCGTCTTCCAGACTCACCCCATATCTTCTTCCGAAATGAATGATCGTGAGAAACCCGTTTTCTTCCTTCAGTTCCGGCACCCGTTTATGCAGATCTGCCTGATCCATCTTCAAAAAGCGTTGTGCCCACTCTTCACATAGTTTTACATAATTGGAAATTCTTTCTTCTTTCATCCTGTCTTCTCCCTGTCTGATATCAATATCCTTTCTCCGCTGTATTCCGGACTTTTTTTACAGAATACACTGCTTTCACATTTTCCGCAAGAATCTTCGCCGATGTATCCGAAATCCGGCTATTTTCAGTGTTACTGTTTTTTCAGCATCCCGGAACCTTCTTAAGCGTTTCTTTTTTTCGACAGATCATCCATCAATTTTCCCAAATCCGTCTAATTTCCCAATATAAAAATAACGTTTTTTTGCACAAAAAACTGGATTTTCTTTTTTAAAAGGTGTATAATATTAACAAAGTTTATTGTTTTTATGGTTAAAGACACCTGGCAGTAAACAAGAAATGAAAGTGAGGATTCGCCATGAAACAAAACAGTATGTTAGCAATGATCCTGGCCGGTGGAAGAGGAAGTCGTCTTCACGAGTTGACGAATAAAGTTGCCAAGCCAGCCGTTGGTTATGGCGGTAAATACCGTATCGTGGATTTTCCGCTCAGTAACTGTGCCAACAGCGGCATTGATGTCGTAGGTGTACTGACACAGTATGAATCAGTTTTACTGAACAGCTATGTAGCAGCCGGTGGCCGCTGGGGCCTTGATGCCAAGGACAGCGGAGTTTATGTACTTCCTCCACGTGAGAAGGCTGATGCCGGTCTGGATGTATACCGTGGAACAGCTGATGCGATCTCTCAGAATATTGATTTCATCGACTCACAGAACCCGGAATACCTTCTGATCCTTTCCGGTGACCACATCTATAAGATGAATTATGCAAAGATGCTTGATGACCATATCCAGCATAAGGCAGATGCGACTATTGCAGTTATCGAGGTTCCCATGAAGGAAGCCAGCCGTTTCGGTATCATGAACACCGGTGAAGATGACCGCATCGTGGAATTTGAAGAGAAACCGGAACACCCGAAGAGCAATCTTGCCTCCATGGGTATCTACATATTCAACTGGAAGCTTCTGCGCAAGCTCCTGCTGGCAGATATCAAAAATCCGGATTCCAATCACGATTTCGGTAAAGACATCATCCCTACACTCCTTGCACAGGACAAGGCACTCTACGCCTACAAGTTCAAAGGCTACTGGAAGGATGTAGGAACCATCGATTCCCTCTGGGAAGCAAACATGGATCTTCTCAGTCCTAACAGTGAACTGGATCTTAACGATCCTACCTGGAAAATCTACACTGAGGATGCTACCTCTCTTCCACAGTATATCTGTGATACAGCTGTGATCAACACTGCTTTCATTACTCAGGGCTGTGTTGTAGAAGGTGAGATCACCAACTCCGTACTTTTCACAGGCGTCAAGGTCGGTCCTGGTGCCAAGATCATCGACAGTGTCCTGATGCCGGGTGTTGTTGTTGAAGCAGGTGCCGTTGTCCAGCGTGCTCTCGTTGCAGACGGAGTCGTGATCGGTGCCAATGCTCGTGTCGGTTCCAAGGACAGTGAGCACATCGAACTTGTATCAAAACGTGTAAAGGGGGCTGAGTAATATGTTTAAAGCATTTGGAATCGTGAATTCCTCAGAAAGAAATATCCATGTGGAGGGGCTTCAGGACTACCGTGCGATCGGCGCCTTTTCATTTCTCGGAAGATATCGTGTCATCGACTTCCCAATCTCAAATATGACCAACAGCGGAATTGAGTACATTCAGGTCTATGTAAAGAACAAACCCCGTTCTCTTGTAGAACATCTCGGAACCGGACGTCACTACAACATCAACTCCAAGAGCGGTAATCTCCAACTCCTCTTTTCAGAGCATTCCGGAGTCAACGATATCTATAACACCGATATCGACAACTACTACTCCAATCTGGAGTGCATCGAAGCAGTTCATTATCCGTATGTTGTTATCGCTCCGAATTACATGATCTACACCACCGACTATTCCAAGCTGATCGATGCCCATATCGAATCCGGTGCAGATGTGACCATGCTTTATCATTCCGTTGATAATGCCAAGGAGAACTATCTGAACTGCCACATCCTGAACCTGAACCGTCAGAAGGGTGTTCTCTCCATTGAGCACAACCACGGCAATGCAAAGAACCGCAACATTTTCATGGATACCTACGTAATGAGCAAGGAGCTTTTCATCAGCCTCATCCATAAGGCAAAAGAGATCTCCTCTCTTTATACCCTTGCAGACGTGATCAATGCCGGCTGCAGAGACGGTGAGCTGGATGTACGTGGTGTATCCCATCGCGGATATTTTGCATCGATCACTGATTTCAAGAGCTATCACGATGCAAATATGGATCTGATCGACTACAAAACTGCAACCGATCTTTTCCATGATAACTGGCCGATCTATACACGCACCAATAACTCCTGTCCGACCCATTATTTTGACACAGCCAATGTTTCCAACTCCGTTATCTCCAACGGCTCCATGATCGAGGGAACTGTAGAGAATTCCATTGTCGGACGTGGCTGTACCATCAAAAAGGGCGCTGTTATCAAGAACTGTGTAGTTCTTGCAGACTGCACCATCGGTGAGAATGTCCATATCGAAAATCTGGTGGTAGACAAGCATGCCAAGATCACGCATGCCAAGGAGCTCATCCGTCCTGCGGATGAGCCAGGCTACATCAAACGTAACGATACACTGTAATATTCATATATAATAAGGCCTCCGGTTCCTGTGTTACGAACCGGAGGCCTTATTTATCTCTGTACTCAGCTAAGCATATGGATCCATCATTTCAGAACAGACTGGATCCATTTCAACGCATTATCCTTATTCTTCACATTACCCGGAAGGCAGATGCACACCGGATCATATCTCAGGCCAAATTCCTGAGCAACACTACTACTGCCGTCAAGCTCCAGATGCTGATCATCCACAGCGCCCAGAGACTCAAACACCTCATCTCCAAACGTTTCCCTGAGATCTGCATACATTCCGCTGTCTTTCTCATGTTCATAGAGTTCCTTCGGCATGATCAGGACATCAACGGTAGCACTCTGGATTTCCGTCACATATGCGATCCTGGCATAGTAATCAAAATCCTCTCCTGTCTCGTCCGTCATCAGATTCTGCGCCACACTGACTTCTGCATATTTATCCTCTGTTCCCAGTGTCTTCAAAACATCCTCTTCCACCTTCTCAGAGTCGTAATTCCCTGCATTCACCACCGCAATGGAAAGCACCGTCTTCATCTGTGCGTGCCGGTAAATATTCACTCCCAGGCAGACTCCGCCAATGGCAAGAAGCACACACAGCATATGTATCTTATAATACATCCAGATATACTGAATCTTCTTCCCTGTTCCCATTCCCTTCAGTTTCTCTCTTTCGATCCGGCGGCGTTCCTTCTTCGTCAAATCAGTTTCGTTGGGCATCTCCGGATTCAATACACTCTCATCGTGTCCGTCACTGCCGGCCTCCGCTCTGTTTTGTAAATCCATAAAAATCTCCTTTGTCTTTCATGTCTCAGTATTTTTTACCCTGAAGCGGGATATTCCAGTCGCTTTCCCCGCATCCTCCGGGTGGGTGCTGTGACTTATCAATAAAGGATATTTTAGCATATTTTGGTACAAAATCACAGCGCATAAATATGAAAATACCATAAACTCTTCTATTTCCGACAGATCCTCATTCCATATCCATACATTACCGCCACAGCAGTCACAAGAACACAGACCATCACCGGTCTCATCCACAGATATAAAAGATTTTTCTCAATTCCAGCTGCCACAGCCACATCCTTCAGGATATCCGCCACACAGAGATGGAACAGATAAATAAAAAATGCATATTTCTGACCGATGGCTACCGGAAGCTCGGGCACTTTCCGATTCTTTCCCATGATCGCAATGAGAAAAAGACCAACAGCCATAAATACTGACCCCAGAAACAATTCCAGTTTGCCAAAATACCGGTATTCCAGCAGACTTGCGATCCCGCCGCCAGCTACCATGCCATACAAAAAAAGCACTTTTTTTCCGGCAAACCAGGCTTCCAGCTTTTCCTGATGTCTGTGTATCAGATGTCCCAACATAAAAAACGGAAATCCGGTAAACAGATAGTTGCGAAACTGCATAACACGGAAATGCTTTTCCGGGAACAGGAAGGTCGAAAATTCCTCCATTCCGAAATGGATCAGAAGAAGCACCGGTATCAGAACATATGCCTGCTTACAAATCCGGAATCTTGCTGCCAGGACAAAAAGAAGATAACAATAGAGCAGTGCCGGGAGAAACCACAGATGCCATTTCACCTGAGAGCTGTTATTATATAGAAGAAACTGGCGAATATGTTCCCCCGAAACCAGGGCTTCCAGCCATTCCTTCTGGCTTGCTCCGTCGATGTGGTTCTGGATCAGCTCCCACAGACAGCAGACCGGAAATGCCACAAGTATCAGCTTCAGAACATGCCGGATCTTTTTTCCGGTTCTTATAAATTCCGTATCATCGCCACGGAAACAAAAATATCCGGATACCATAAAAAACACAGGTACTGCAAATCTGGCAAGTACATTGGCTATAATTCCGGCATTTCCCGGAAAATGGACGTGAAGAAGCACAACTGCATAAGCACAGATCGCCTTTACCATATCCAGAGTACGGTTTCGCATAAAAATTACTCCTTTTTATATCGAACGCTTATCCCGGAAATATGATTCCGGGGTTCCCTTTTTTTCGAAACGATATACTAACAAACCAGCAGAATTTTGTCAATGCTGTTTTTCTCCTGTACGGTTTACTCTTATACGTTTTACTCTTGTACGGCTTCCGGATCTGAATTATAATTCTTTTATGACTTCTATGACAGGATGTTTGTTATTTCCTCAGAAAGGATTCTATTTTTTATGAAAAAAGACGGCTACTATTCTTCCGGCGAATTTGCACGCATGGCACACGTAACTCTGCGTACTGTCCGCTATTATGATAAACAGGATATCCTGAAACCCTCTCTCGTCACCGAATCCGGCGCACGTTTTTATACAGATGAGGATTTTGCAAGGCTTCAGCAGATCCTCCTTCTGAAATACCTGGGCTTTTCCCTGGATGACATCCGTGAAATGACCATCGGTGATTCCGATTATCATTTCATGCTGAATTCTCTGAATATCCAGCTTCGTCTGGTCCGTGACCGGATCGAACAGATGCAGCTGGTGGAAAAAGCAATCCAGGATACCGCACAGATGATAAAGGAACAGCACACCATTGACTGGAGCCAGATGCTGAACCTGATCCACCTGACCGGCATGGAAAAAAGCCTCAAGAATCAGTATCAGAATGCCACCAACATTTCCTCCAGGATCAACCTCCACAGCCTGTACTCCCAGAACAAACAGGGATGGTTTCCCTGGATCTTTGAGCAATGCCGGATCTCACCCGGTCTTCGTATTCTGGAGCTGGGCTGCGGGGACGGAACGTTATGGACCGACAATCTTTCCCTTCTGCCGGAGGATATCTCCATCACACTTTCCGATATTTCCAGCGGTATGCTCCGCGATGCCAGACGAGCCATCGGTTCCTCGGATACCCGGTTTGCATTCCGGGCCTTTGACTGCAGAAAAATCCCCTGCAAGGACGAAAGCTTTGATCTGGTGATCGCCAATCACGTGCTTTTTTACTGCGATGATATTCCTTCCGTCCTGAAGGAAGTCCGCCGTGTCCTCGCTCCCGGCGGAAGATTTCTCTGCAGTGCTTACGGAAAGGCACATATGCAGGAGGTCAGCCAGCTGGTGCAGGATTTTGATGAACGGATCGTGCTTTCCGCAGACCGGCTTTATGAACGGTTCGGACGTGAAAACGGTCAGAGTATCCTAGCGCCTTTTTTCCCAAAGGCTCAGTGGCTTTCTTATGAAGACTGCCTTCTGGTCCAGGATGCGGAGCCGCTGATCTCCTACGTCCTCTCCTGCCACGGCAACCAGAATCAGTATATATTGGACCGTTACAAGGAATTCCGGGCCTACACCGCCAGAAAAACTGCCAAAGGATTCCGCATTACCAAAGATGCCGGCGTATTTCTTTGTGAAAAATAGCCAAAAATAAAAAATATGAAAAAAGCTCTTGAAGGTGACCTTGCGTCACCTTTTATAATACAGTTACAGTAACAAAGTTATGTGCAGGCACGACTTATGCTGCACATCATCACGCAAAGGAGAAAACATATGAAAGGAATTATTTTAGCCGGAGGCTCCGGAACACGTCTTTACCCACTTACCATGGTGACCTCCAAACAGCTTCTGCCGATCTTTGACAAACCGATGATCTACTATCCTATGTCTGTTCTTATGAACGCAGGCATCCGTGATATCCTGATCATCTCCACCCCGCAGGATACCCCGAGATTTGAGGAGCTTCTCGGTGACGGCCATCAGTTCGGTGTCAACCTTACCTATGCTGTACAGCCAAGCCCGGACGGACTTGCTCAGGCATTTATCATCGGCGAGGAATTCATCGGCAACGACACCGTATGTATGGTCCTTGGTGACAACATTTTCGCAGGACATGGCCTCAAAAAGCGCCTGAAAGCTGCTGTAGACAACGCAGAAACAGGCAAAGGTGCCACTGTTTTCGGATACTATGTAGATGATCCGGAGCGTTTCGGCATCGTGGAATTCGACCAGAACGGAAAAGCGGTTTCCATTGAAGAGAAACCGGAAAAGCCCAAAAGCAACTACTGTGTAACCGGTCTCTACTTCTACGACAACAAGGTTGTAGAGTACGCAAAAAATCTGAAGCCAAGCGCAAGAGGCGAGCTTGAGATCACAGACCTGAACCGTATCTACCTTGAGAAAGGACAGCTGAACGTTGAGCTTCTGGGCCAGGGCTTCACATGGCTGGATACCGGTACACATGAAAGCCTTGTAGAGGCAACCAACTTCGTAAAAACCATGGAGCAGCATCAGCACCGCAAGATCGCATGCCTTGAGGAGATTGCTTACTTAAACGGCTGGATCACAAAGGAGGACGTGCTCAAGGTTTACGAAATCCTTAAGAAAAACCAATATGGCCAGTATCTCAAGGATGTTCTGGATGGAAAATATCTGGACGCGCTTCACTAAGCCGATCTGATTTTCCGACACTGCATTTACCTGCGGACTCCGTTTCGACGGAATCCGCATAAGATCAATCATTTATTATAAAGGAGATTTTTTATGACAATCATCGTTACCGGCGGCGCCGGATTTATCGGAAGCAACTTTATTTTTCATATGATGGAGGCTCATCCGGATTACCGTATCGTATGCCTGGACTGCCTGACCTATGCCGGAAACCTTTCCACTCTTGCACCGGTCATGGACAAGCCGAACTTCCGCTTTGTAAAAGAAAGCATCACAGACCGTGACGCTGTTTACAAGCTTTTCGAGGAGGAGCATCCGGACATCGTGGTAAACTTCGCAGCTGAGAGCCACGTAGACCGTTCCATCGAAAACCCGGAGGTATTCCTTGACACCAACATCAAGGGTACTGCTGTTCTCATGGATGCCTGCCGTAAATACGGAATCCAGCGTTATCATCAGGTTTCCACAGACGAGGTTTACGGAGATCTTCCTCTTGACAGACCGGACCTCTTCTTCACAGAGGAAACTCCGATCCATACAAGCAGCCCGTACAGCTCCTCCAAAGCAGGTGCTGACCTTCTTGTTCTCGCATACCACAGAACCTACGGCCTGCCTGTGACCATCAGCCGCTGCTCCAACAACTACGGCCCGTATCACTTCCCGGAAAAGCTGATCCCGCTGATGATCGCCAACGCTCTGAACGACAAACCACTCCCGGTTTACGGAAAGGGTGAAAATGTCCGCGACTGGCTCTATGTTGAGGATCACTGCCGTGCCATCGACCTGATCATCCACAAAGGACGTGTAGGCGAGGTTTACAATGTAGGCGGACATAACGAGATGAAAAACATCGATATCGTAAAACTGATCTGCAAGGAGCTTGGCAAACCGGAAAGCCTGATCACACATGTAGCAGACCGTAAAGGCCATGACATGCGCTACGCTATCGACCCGACCAAGATCCACAACGAGCTTGGATGGCTTCCTGAAACAAAATTCGCAGACGGAATCAAAAAGACCATCAAATGGTACCTTGACAACAAGGAATGGTGGGAAACCATCATCTCCGGTGAGTATCAGAACTACTACGAAAAAATGTATGGAAACCGCGAGGAGGTTAAAGCATGAGATTTTTCGTAACAGGTGTTGGCGGCCAGCTTGGCCATGACGTAATGAATGAACTGTCCGGCCGTGGACATGAAGGCGTAGGAAGTGACATTGCTCCTTCCTACAGCGGCATCGCTGATGGTACTCCTGTTACCACCATGCCTTATGTGCAGCTTGATATCACAGATAAAGAAGCGGTAGCAAAAACCATCCGTGAGGTAAAGCCTGATGCAGTGATACACTGTGCCGCATGGACGGCCGTAGACGCTGCAGAGGACGAGGAAAACCGTGAAAAGGTACGTCTTGTCAATGTTGTAGGGACACAGAACATTGCGGACATCTGCAAGGAGCTTGGCATCAAGATGATGTATATTTCCACAGACTACGTTTTTGACGGCCAGGGAACCACACCATGGGATCCGGACTGCAAGGACTACGCTCCACAGAACGTATACGGTCAGACCAAGCTTGACGGTGAGCTGGCAGTATCCGGCACTGTAGATAAATTCTTTATCGTACGTATTGCATGGGTATTCGGCAAAAACGGCAAAAACTTTATCCGTACCATGGTAAATCTGGGAAAAACCCATGACAAGCTTACCGTAGTCAGTGACCAGATCGGAACTCCTACCTACACCTACGACCTTGCACGTCTTCTGGTAGACATGGTCGAGACAGAGAAATACGGCTACTATCACGCAACCAACGAAGGCGGCTTCATCAGCTGGTATGATTTCACTAAAGAGATCTTCCGCCAGGCTGCTGCCCTCGGCCACAAGGAATACGAAAAAGTAGAGGTATCTCCTGTCACAACTGCAGAGTACGGCGTTTCCAAGGCTGTACGTCCATTCAACAGCCGCCTGGATAAATCCAAGCTTGTAAAAAACGGCTTCCAGCCACTTCCAACATGGCAGGATGCCCTGGAAAGATATCTGAAAGAGATCCTGTAAAAAAAAATCCATCGGTGATCGCCGGTGGATTTTTTTCGTTCTGTTTCTCATGAAAAAACAGCCGGTGGAAAGCTTTACGCTTCCCCGGCTGTTCTTATGCTAAAATTTAATAATTTTATCTTACTGCTGTGCAACAGTTCCGTCTGCACTCTGGGCATCTGCTGTGTCATTCTGTGTGGCATCTGCAGTCTCACCCTGCGCTTCTGCTGTACTTCCCTCTGCAGCTGCCTGTGCATCATTATCCGTAGCTACTGCCGCTGATGTTGCACTGTCTGCCTCCTCCTGGGAAACAGTCTCTCCGTCACGAACCTTCTTCATCATGGCCTCCGCCTTCTGAACGGTAGACTCATCCGGAATCATAACGTAAGCCTTCTGGCTCATAGAATACGGCTTCTGTGTGTCACCGGTACCATTTACACTGTAGCTTACGATGTTCCAGTCACCGCCGTTGTTCAGCTGCTGCTGGAGCAGTCTGGCGATCTCCTCGTAGGAGATATTGGTCTCAAAGCATCCCTGGATGCTGGAAAGAACGGAAGAATAATTCTTCAGAAGCTCCGGTGAAAGAGCCTTGTTGATCACACCCTTGATCACTGCCATCTGGTTCTTGCCACGCTGACGGTCGCCCTCTTTAAAGGCATAACGCTCACGGCTGAATACAAGAGCCTGCTCACCGTTCAGGTAGTTCTCTCCCTGATTGAAGTGATATCCTGTCTCATTCTTGGAATCAAAGTCATAGTCAGAATAAACAGTAACTCCGCCAAGCGAATTGATCAGCTGCTCAAATCCCGCAAAGTTGATACGGAAATAATAGTTGATATCCTCATTATAAAGCATTCCCAGAGTATCCATACATACATTGATACCATAGATACCTGCATGTGTCAGCTTATCTCTCTGTCCGCCTGAAATAGAAAGCGGTACAAAATAATCACGAGGTGTGGAAACCAGAAGCACCTGTCTAGTAGCTGTATTTACCGTAGCAATGATATTGGAATCGCTTCGGCTCTTTGCAACAAGGCCGCTGCGGCTGTCAATACCACTGATAAAGATGGTATATATAGAACTGTCATTGGTATTCTCTTCAGCCTTCGCCTCTGTCTCCTGGGGCTCAATGGTCGTCTCCACCTTCTTCACGGTCAGCTCTTTGATTCTGGAAGAAATATCGGAATATCCATCCATCTCTTCAATAACACTTAAATATGCGCTGTTCAGCACGATCGCACCTGTCTGTCCGTTCAGAAGACCGTCAACCAGCTCTGTAAGTCCTGCATACTCCTGGACCTGCACGGTCTTGCCTGTCTCGGAATCCACTTCCTGGATAGCCTTGTCAGAATTGGCTCTGTCAAGATCTGTCAGCACACCATACACATAATCTGCTGTAGCCTCTATGGAATCTGCAGAATCATCTGCACGGACATAAATACCAACCTCCGTAACCTCTGTGTTCACACCGGAAATCCCTGCCAGTGTGGAATGTGTCTTATAAACATACATACTTCCGAGAATGAATACTGCTGCAAAAACTGCTGCCAGGATCACTCCCACTACAAATCTTATCTTACCATCCGTACTCCATACAAGCGCTCCGACGATCATGATCAGGACCAGCATTACCAGTCCGATCACTGCAATGAACTTCGTCGGGATCACCTTCATATTCAGAAGCATGACCGCAAATACGATCGCTGTGATCAGAACCACAAGCGTCACGATCAGCCCTGGGATATGTTTTCCCATTTTTCTCATATGCAATCCTCCATTTTTGATGGTACAGAGAATATTTCATATGGACACTCTCTGTACAGATTCAAATATCCTAATCATTTTACGCTTTTTTATTGATAAAAGCAAGAAATATCGTAAATCGCCAAATGCAAAAACAGTTCCGTGATATCATGATCCTTTTATGCTCTCACGATGTCACGGAACTGCCTCTAAAATGTTCCTTCCATGAAACAGATATCCTTATTCCACGGTAACACTCTTAGCAAGATTTCTCGGCTTATCCACATCCAGACCTTTATTTACACTGACATAGTAGCCCAGAAGCTGCAGCGGGATCACTGCCAGAGAAGTTGCAAAATGCGGATCTGTTTTCGGGATATAAACCGTAAAATCTGCAGTATCCTCGATATTATAGTTTCCAAACGTAGTAAGCCCCATCAGATACGCCCCACGGCTTCTGCACTCCACCATGTTGCTGACTGTTTTCTCATAAAGCTCCGGCTGTGTCAGGACACCGATCACAAGAGTGCCGTCCTCGATCAGGGAAATGGTGCCATGCTTCAGCTCGCCAGCCGCATACGCCTCAGAATGGATGTAGCTGATCTCCTTCATCTTAAGGCTGCCCTCAAGGCTGATGGCATAATCGATCCCTCTTCCGATAAAAAAGATATCCTTTGCATTGGCCTGCTTGGAGGCAAACCACTGAAGCCTTTCCTTATCCTCGATGATCCTGCCGATCTTGTCCGGAAGTGTCTTCAGTTCCTTAATGTAGGACTCACACTGCTCCTCTGAGATCTTTCCGCGGACCAGTGCCATCTGCAATGCCAGCACATAGGAAGCGATCAGTTGTGTACTGTACGCCTTGGTGGTAGCAACCGAGATTTCCGGTCCTGCAAGTGTGTAGAATACATGATCCGCCTCTCTTGCAATGGAAGAGCCCACCACATTGACAATAGCCAGCGTGCGGATCCCCTTCTCCTTACATTCCCGAAGCGCAGCCAGACTGTCCGCAGTCTCACCGGACTGACTGATGATCACTGCCAGGCCGTCAGGATCCAGAAGTGGCTTCCGGTAACGGAACTCCGAAGCAAGCTCCACACGCACCGGAAGACCTGCAAGATCCTCGATCACATACTGTGCAGCCATTCCCACATGGTAAGCAGAGCCGCAGGCCACGATATAAACCTGGCTGATGCTGCGGATCCTCTCATCATCCAGACCAATCTCCGTCAGATCCAGCTTGCCCTCCCGGATAACGGAGTTCAGTGTATCTGCAACTGCTTTCGGCTGCTCATGGATTTCCTTCATCATGAAATGCTCAAAACCGACTTTCTCCGCCGCCTCTGCATCCCACTCAATGATCTTAGGCTCCTTCTCGATCTCCTCACCATCCAGATTGTAAAAAGTGATCTCACCCGGTTTTACACATGCCAGCTCCAGATTTCCGATATAATAAACATTTCTTGTATACTTCAGGATCGCAGGAACATCCGATGCGATATAGGATTCTCCATTCTCCACACCCAGGATCATAGGGCTGTCTTTTCTCGCTACAAAGATCTCTTCCGGATAATCACGGAACATCATTGCCAGCGCATAGGAACCACGGATACGCACCATGGCATGACGCACTGCCTCAACCGGAGATCCGCCGTATTTCTGGTAGTAATAATCCACCAGCTTCACAGCAACCTCCGTATCTGTGGAAGAATAAAAAGAATATCCCCTGCGGAGAAGCTTCTCCTTCAGCTCCTGGTAATTCTCGATAATGCCGTTATGCACAGCTGCCACATTTCCGTTATCACTGACATGAGGATGGGCATTGACCTCTGATGGTTCTCCGTGAGTTGCCCAGCGGGTATGACCGATTCCGCACATACCCGGAACAGATTCACCTGCGTTTGTTTTCTCCAGAAGGACCTTCAGACGGCCCTTCGCCTTAATGATCTCGATATCCTTTTCCCCGTCACGCACTGCGATGCCGGCGGAATCATATCCTCTGTATTCCAGTTTGGAAAGCCCGTCCAGAAGGATGGGTGCTGCCTGATGCCTGCCTGTAAAACCTACAATTCCACACATGATTTTTTTCTCCTCTTATTGCATTTTTATATTCTTCTGACTGCTCCGTTCTTCAGACACCTGCGGTCTGCATCCAGGACATCACTCTGCCACATGCCCCTTCTTACGGACGATCTCAACCACCTGGTCCACATATTTTCTGCAAAGCTCCTCACTCTCTGCCTCAACCATAACACGGAGCAGAGGTTCTGTGCCGGATTCTCTCACCAGGATCCTTCCGGTGTCTCCAAGCGCCTCAGCCACACGCTCTACTGCTGCCTGCACATCCACATCTGCCTGCGCTGCTGCCTTGTCATGGACACGCACGTTCTCAAGAACCTGGGGATAGATCGCCAGATCAGCAGTAAGCTCACTGAGCTTTTTCTTCCTTGCCATTATAACTTCCATCATCTTCAGACTTGTAAGGATGCCATCCCCGGTAGATGCATACTTGGAAAAAATAATGTGCCCGGACTGCTCACCACCAATACGGCAGCCATTCTGCATCATATATTCATAAACATATTTATCCCCTACTGCTGTCTTCGCATACTCAATATCAAGAGCATCAAAAGCCTTGTAAAGGCCAAAATTGGACATTACCGTAGTTACAACCGTATTGGTGAGAAGCTTTCCGCGCTCCTTCATATAACGGCCGTACACATAAAGGATCGCATCCCCGCTGACCACATTTCCCTTCTCATCCACACAGAGACAACGATCCGCATCTCCGTCGTAGGCAAAGCCAACATCCAGCCCCTTCTCCACTACAAGCTTTTGGAGACCCTCAATATGGGTGGAACCGGCATTGTTATTGATATTGGTACCATCCGGCTCAGCATTGATCACATAAGTCTTCGCTCCCAGCGCATCAAAAACCGCCTTTGCGATATTCCATGCACTTCCGTTGGCACAGTCCAGACCAATCCGCATTCCCTTAAAGGAATATACTCCCAGGGAGATCAGATATCCTATGTAACGGTTCCGGCCTGCCGAATAATCCACCGTCCTGCCGATCTCACCGCCCTTTGTAAAAGGAATCTCATGCCATTTCTCTCCGAACAGCTGAAGACGGTCATCCAGATAATCCTCCACCAGAGCGATGATCTCCTCTTCCATCTTCTCACCCTGGCCGTTGATCAGCTTAATCCCGTTATCATAATAAGGATTATGGCTGGCAGAGATCATAATACCGCAGTCAAAACCATCGGTACGGGCAACATAAGCCACAGACGGCGTTGTTGTCACATGAAGAAGATAAGCATCCGCTCCGGATGCCACCAGCCCGCCAACCAGCGAATACTCAAACATATAGCTGGAACGTCGGGTATCCTTGCCGATCACGATCCTGGCCGCAGCCGTCTCCCCCGCTCTTCTGCGCAGCTCATTATAATACCATCCCAGAAAACGCCCGATCTTGAAAGCATGATCTGCAGTTAACGAAACACCCGCTTCTCCACGGAAGCCATCTGTACCAAAATATTTTCCCATTTCTTGCTCTCCTTTGTATGTTAATATTTATAACTTATCTTATATATTAATGTATAAGGACAATGTTATTTCCGCATTATCCTTATGCATCAATATATCTTGTTTTTTTATTTTTTATTACTATAATATATTTTATTCCATTAACTTCTATGTACTTTATGTCTTGGGTCCAATCGTATGATCTTATAATATCCTGCTTCTATAACAACATGTATACGAAATACCTCAGTTACTGCATAATGATATACCTGCATTCCATTATACACATCATCCGTATCTGGTTTACGCGAATACGCTTTATCTACCTGTGTGACTGTCATTTGAGAAACCTTATTCAAAAATATTTGAAACTGTTTCACATTTTCCGGTGTAAGTTCCTTGAATGTATACCCATTCTCCAAATGATATTTAAAACACAATTCAAAAGGTACTTCCCGATTTTGTTTTTCCGTTAATTTTGCCATTATTAATCACCACAATAAATAGCCTTATAGTAAGATGCCATCGTTTCAGGAGAAATGATAACTGTACATCTCTCCTCTGGTTCATATCCTCTCCGAGCTTCTATCCAGGGTAATTCTCTATGCGTAAGTGTCTCAAGCGCATTGCCAGTGCTCTCTCCATACGTATCCCACACATCTTCCAACAACTGAATATCATCATCTGATAGCTTCAAAGCAACCTTCCCTTTTATACAAATCGTATCATATCCAAATGCCTTAAAACGCTCCCATAATGCAGGAGAAACCGGTCCATGTACCCAAGCCTGAAAATCTGTATTCATAAGTCGAAAACCTTTCAACGCATAACACCAGGCCTGTGCATAATAACATAATTTCTGCAATTTTTTATGAGTCATCTGTCCTTTAGTCAAAAACCAGTTTGCAATATCAAATACAGAATACTTTCCCTCTTCATTAACATCAATATTAATCGATTCTTCTGGATTTACAATAACATATTTTTCTGTATCGGTAGGTATTGCAGACGTAGTAATTGCATGATATGCAGTATATGATGTTGTAACTGCAGTATTATGTTTGGAATTCACTACCTCTTTCATAAACAATATCCTCCATTCTATTGCCTGACTGTACCTGCATTTTTTCTATTAAACAGTCATGTCTCCAACCTTCAAAATTTACTCTGTTCTGAACAGCAATCTGTCCATCTGGCAAAGTTCCCCGGATAACAGTCCCTTCTGTTGAAAAATAATCCGCTCCTCCAACTATACTTTCCAACAGGCCTCTACGCACCACATATGCACCATTCACTTCCGTTAGTAAAAATGGTTTGCTAAACATCAATTCTTCGTTTATATCATCATAAATCTTTTTGATGATTTTATATTGTGTCTCGGATGGTTTTATAATATTTAATCCCAGTTCATCCTTAGCTTCCCGTCTGTTAATAGTATAATCATGACTTCCAGATTCGCTGCACAGAAATGCTATGATCTTCTTAATCTTCTCCGGATCTCTAACCTGATTTTGAAGTAATTTCTCTGCCATCATTTGAATCTGAGCCTTGGAACGGTAAACTTCCCCCAGAACCAAAGGATGCACAAAATCTGTCAGCTTTTCAAAAATACTTGCAAGGGAAGCTGTATCATCAATCTGCATTTCATTTTTTGCAAATTCAAGATATCCTTTAACAGCCTCTACACTTACCGGATATATGCCTCCATCCTGCAACCTGGGATTCAATGGGGTATGTAAACTCGGATCTATTGGTCCTAGTGTAGCTTGCTTAGTCATTATGATCTCATTAGCTCCCAAACTGATGATAGTCCCTGAACTATGCGCTTTATGAGGAACTATTACCTGCAATTCATCTCCATACATCCGTAATAAATTGACTATATTTCTCGCCGCTGAAGTATCTCCGCCTCTTGTATAAAGAAACAGTGAGATTTTCTTGCATGGTCCTATTTTATCCAGATGATCGATAAAATAATCAATCACATCCGGAGCGATCTGCGCTCCCATATTGGGTCTGTCACTGGTAACATATACCAATATCCTGCTACCCAATTCCTCTTCAAGTTCTTCATATAATTCTATTCTTTCCTGATACACGCAGCTCACCCCCCATCCTTTAATATTTTAGCAGATTTACAGCCTCTGAACAGACACTTTACATCGCTTCTTGTAAAAACCAACTCCATACGGACCGTTTTCTCAATAGACTCGCCTGCGATCAGACGCTCTATCTCATCTCTTGTAGTCTTATCTGCCCTGTCAATAAATCTCCTTATCAGTTCATTCCCACTGGTATTGATCCAGTAAGACTGCGGCTCCGCATCCGGATTCCCACCGGTAGCTTCGGTCTCTTCATATTCCGCGTTCCACTCCCTTTCAATGCGAAAAATCACATACAAATATGCCAATTGCCACGTGATTCGTGCTTTCAGAGTAGCACAATACGCTCTTTTTGTCTATTGATTTATTTCGACTCCGTTCGACAAACATATCCGCTTTACCTGCGCAGCTCTGAAGCTTTTTCACAAAATCCTCTTTCCAAAAGCAATAAACTATGTTACCCTGAAAATGGATCAGATGATAAAATAACTCTGATCACATAACAAGATCGAAGGTGGTGAAACCTATGGGTACAAAGGATACCATCACCAAAGATTACA
>OLSP01001944.1_pt1 | contig 17723 bp, 16 predicted proteins | sample 1672941 | NCBI WGS metagenome assembly OLSP01 (sample SAMEA3136739, study PRJEB25190) | human gut metagenome | reverse complement strand
GAGGAAGATAACCCCGAAAATATCTTACTACAATGTGAGGACTGCCATTTCGATATTTTGAGTGCTGACATTGAGACCGTGTGTGCAAGGGAGGATTGTTGACAGAGGAATAAGGAAAAGCATACCGCAAAGAATAATAGCATACTCCATTGACTGCATAACAAAATTTGTGTATAATTTTACTATCACAGAAGGAGGTGCTTTTATGCCGACGATTAAATCAAGTGCTGACTTGCGGAACAATTATAATGAGATATCAACCTACTGTCATAATTACCCGGAACCTGTTTTTATTACGAAGAATGGAAAAGGTGACCTTGCTGTAATGAGCATTGAGGCATATGAAGAATTAACCAGCCGCTTTGAACTATATAGCCAGATTAAGGAAGGAATGGACGATATTGCCGCTGGCAATACCAGACCGTTCCAAGAAGCCATGGCTGACATTCGGAGCCGCCGCAGAAGATGAACTATCAGGTACACATCACCAAAACTGCGGAGCATGACATTGCGAAAGCAGCAGATTACATCGAATTTGTCTTGAAGAACCCACAGGCAGCAGACCATCTGTTGGATGTTGCAACGGAAAAAATCGGTGAACTGACCCAGATGCCGGAAAAACTACAGCTAGTGGATGATCCCGTTTTGGCTGGGTGGGGAATCCGATTTATTAGGGTAAACAATTATCTTGCGTTTTATACCATAGACGGAGACAAGAAGGTGGTAATCATTGTACGTTTTCTTTATCAAAAAAGCAACTGGAACACCATTCTTCGACAAGGCTTTTCACTCATTTAAGGAACCTGCCCACGCAGGTTCCTTTTTTGCAGTCCGCCGGACTGCCGACAGGGTGCTTGGAAGGAGTGTGGCAAATATGAGGAAGAGAGTGCTTTCAGGTATCAGAGACTTATGGATTGTTCTGTTCTGCTTGTTGGAGAGAACGTTATTACAGATTCTTCTTGCAGTACCCGTTCCGGTCAGAATAGTTCTTATGGGAATACTGGGAGCAAAGTATTTGGAGTGTCTGTTCTGTACAAGCCTTAGTATGACAATCCTTACCGTTGTGATGACTGTCTTTGTCGCAACAAATATCAAGAAGTGGAACGCAGAATTTCAGATCATATATGCGATGGCAAGACTCAGAAAGCGTTCACGGAAAAAGGTATATAATTTTATTTAGAATAAAGAATCTACGGGCAGCCGAAAGGCCGCCCATTTTTTTAGGCAGGTAATGTACCATCTTTGGGCGCAGAATGAGCCACGGATTGTACCAGGTCTGGGTTGAACTTTTCCGGGGCAGAGAATGTACCACTTTTGGGTTTATTTTGGTACATTTCCTGTACCAGAAGTGGAACAGAAAAGTAGATACCCATAAATGGAACAATGATGTACCGAAACAGTCCCAGACTTGGTACAATCATTGCACCAAAAAGGAAAGGACAGACTTTTCCTACACTTATGTACCAATATGCGCCCAAGATTGAACCACATCTGGGCGGAAACTGGTACAGAGAATGGTTCACTTTTGAAAGAAAAAGGCATGACAAGCTGCGCAGAACCTTACGGTGCAGTCTAAGGTCTATGCGCAGAACTTTCTTGTAAACATTGTTTACAAATTTTGCAAATAACGTCCCGTTTACACGTCGTCACAGACCCTTACGGCTTGTAAACAAGTTCACTTAAAAAATGCCCGTTTTACGGGCGCTCTGGCACTCTCGTTTACAGCTGTAAACAATGTTTACAGAAAAGTGCCAATATTCTGGCGGCTCGTTTACAGGCTCAAACCCGCATGGTTACGGGGTTTTCGCAGAAATCTCATTGCTTTCTCCGCTAAAGGCTCCGGAAAGCAAAAAGGGCATAAGAGGTTGTGACGCAGCTTCGCTGCGGTCGGCATAGCCGACGCAACCTCTTACTGCGCTGCGCTTGCCCTTGAAACGTCCACCGGACGTTCCTTCGGGTGCCCTGAAACGAGCATAGCTCGTCACATCTGCGATGTAAAAGAATGAAAAATGCTTTTTGAAAAGAGACTTAAAAAATAAGAGAAGCTACACCTTACGGCAGATTTATTTTTCATAAAATCATTTTCCAAAAGATAATCAGTGAAGAAAGGCTCGAAAAACAGTTGTACCAACGAGTGGTTGCAGGAAGAATGTTTGACATCCTGTGTCGAAACATTCATAATAAACTACAGGATAAAAGTAAGGGAAAGCGAAAGGAGAAAGCAGCATGGAATTAGAGAAGTTTGAGGAAGTATATCAGGTACTGGAAGCACAGAAGGAAAAGGACGAGACTGCTGCAGAACTGTATGCAGATGTAAAAGAGTTTGCCTACAAGTATGCAACGATGCGGTATCGGTTCAGTGAAATGAGCAGAGAAGAGAAAGCCGAGAATGACAGCTACCGCACCAGTCAGCACAACCGGTTCATGGACAGCGTCCGTATCTATTTCCGTTATCTACAGAACAACGGGGTGAGTGTGCCGGACATCAGCAAGCTGGAAGCGGATCGAAAGATTTTCGGTAATTTTGCCTGCTACTATATTTTCCGCATTGAGTGTGAACAGGCATAGAGAAAAGCCTGTTCCCCAAAAACCGCCCATCCTCTTGACAAAACCGAAAAAGTGTGCTAATTTCTGAGTAGGTTGAGACATCAAGTTACTTGAGTCTCTTTTTTTGACTGATAATTCAGGAAAAGAAGAGATCAGGTTCAGATGTATGTTTCAACTTTGAGAAAGTGCAAAAAGAAATTTAAACATACATCTGGGTTTGTTTTAGAAACAAGTCGGATGTATGTTTTTTTATGAAATCAGACGGCGGCGTGGACTATCAGAAAAAACGGATGCAAAGGAGAAAAACGGATGAGCGGCAACACGCAAAAAGAAGAAATCTACAGAACAGCAATGCGGATTTGCAGAATGTGGGGAGTGGCAGAAACTTTGGATAGCGGGATACCGCCTTATGAAACTCTAATATCTACACAGTCTGCGGAGAATGAAAAGCTGGTTCTGCAATGGGCAGAGGAATATGTACAGCTACGTGAGAATGGCGAAGAACTCTGGAGATTCTTTGAAAAGAAGATAAAGAATCTACGCAAGCCGGAGCAGAACTAGCAGCATTATCATTTCTACAGGGGAATTATCATTTCCTTATCAGTTATTTATCATTATAATCTACAGTCAAAGGAGCAAAAAAACTCATATATGAATATTTTTTTGGGATATTATCAGTTTATCATTTTCTATCAGTAATTAAACATAATGTAGATAAGAACGGTCTATACTACAGTAAAAAAGTTTTTTACTGTAGGTGATAAACTGATAAAATGATAAAGCCGTTGCTGACTGTAGATTTTGATAAATAATAGAAACATTCTTGTTCTTTTCTAGCATCTACTGTGGGTCTTGAACCCGGCAATGTAGATTATCAAAATATCAGATTCTTTTGCAAATTTCTTCAAATCTATTGACAAATTGCCATAAATATGGTATATTCTGTGTAGCTTGAAACAAAACGTGAAAAAGGTTTTTGTTTCTTTTTTTTTTGCTTTTTTTTAAAAGCAAGAAGAAAAGAAACAAGATGTATGTTTCAAGCTTTTACAATTACAAAAGCAAGATGCACCTGCCTTATCTGAATGAAAAGCAGTACGCATAGATACGGAACATACATCCGAATCTGTTCAAATGAACTGGTTCAAGATGGCTGTTCCGTTTTTTTATGCGACGGCAACAGCAAGAAACTATTAACCATTTTTTCAGAAAGGAAGGTACATATCTATGAACGATGGTACAACGAACGAACAGGTAGTGGACACAACAGATCAGGTTGAGACGATAAGCGATCTGCGTATGGTTAAAGGGACGTTAGTACAGGCGACCCTGAATCAGGCAATTCGTATAGCGGTCAATAATGCTATTGAAGATGCCAAAACGCACTTTCTTCCACCATCACAGGATGAAGTGACAGAAATCGAATATCGGATACTGGATGAAGTGAACAGATGGATATCAACTGTAGTAGCAGGCGATGGAGAAAAAATCCAGCGGATAAGCTATCTTCCCAATGCTGCGATTGCACGTCTGATGATAGCACTGGAAGGTATAAAAGCGTTAAATTATTCAGACGGAAATAACGCAGGAAATTATCAACTGGGAATCTATCAGGACTGTGGAGAAAATGAAGGAATTTATGTAACGACAGAGGATTTATTTATTAAGGTAATCAAAAAATATAATTTTAATATTTCCGTGTCAGGAATCAGACAGGTAATGGAGCTATTAAGATATACAGCGCCTGTTGTTGCGGTCAGGAAATACAGAAACCTGATTCCGGTGAATAACGGAATATTCGATTATGATACAAAAAAGTTACTGCCGTTTTCTCCTGATTATGTGTTTGTTTCCAAATGCAAGGTAAACTTCAATGCTGCGGCAACCAATGTAGTTATTCATAACGATGACGATGGCACGGACTGGGATGTAGACAGCTGGATACATGAACTTACGGACGACTCGCAGGTGGAACAGCTGATATGGCAGATAATAGGAGCGGTAATTCGTCCTAATGTGCGGTGGGATAAAGTTGTTATGCCTTATTCCACAAAAGGAAATAACGGTAAAGGAACCCTGTGCAGGTTGCTGCGGAATCTCTGCGGTGTAGGAAATCATACATCTATTGCTATCAATGATATTAACAAGAATTTCCGTTTATCGCCTCTGCTTCATGTGTCTGCGGTTATCGTGGACGAGAATAACGTCACAGGTTACCTAGATGATGCTTCCACCTTCAAGGCGTTAATCACAGGAGACCAGGTACAGATTGAGGAAAAGTACAAAGCACCCGTTGATTTTCGGTTCTCCGGTTTAATGGTACAGTGTGTGAATTTTATGCCACGGGTAAATGATAAGACATCTTCCTTCTATCGAAGAATTTTGATGGTTCCGTTTGAAAAGTGTTTTACAGGAGCGGAGCGGAAGTACATAAAAGAGGATTATTTGAACAGGCAGGAAGTCTTGGAATATGTTCTCTATAAAGTGCTGGAAGTGATTCCTTCCTACTATGAATTTGATGTGCCGGATGTCTGTACAAGTCTTTTGGATGATTACAAGACCTTCAATGACCCCGTCAGACAGTTCGCAGAGGAAATGCTGCCGGAACTGAAATGGCAGTTGGTTCCCAACAAATTTTTATACGACCTTTTCAAGGCTTGGTATGAGGAAAATATTCCCTCTGGCAGGGTACAGGGGAAGAACTCATTTCTACAGGAATTTAAAGATGTTCTTGCAGAACGTGACGACTGGAAAGCCACGGGAAGCAGCGTTCCGACACAGGGGTACAGTTTTTGCAGCGAACCGTTAATCATTCGTTATAATCTTACAAAATGGATGAATGATTCCTACAGGGGAACCAGTGCAGTTATGAAATGCACCCCGCCAATGGATATGATTAAGTCTTCCGTCAGCGGAATCATAAGGACAACGAATGTTGTGGCAGTGGAAGAGGATGAGGACATCCCTTTTTCAGATAAGGAGAAAACGGTATGATGCAGGAATGTTACATTAAGGTCGCAGGAGTATACAAGGGTCTGAAAGAATTGCAAAAAGAGCTTGGGGAGGATTACAGAATTGTTATCTTCGACGGCGAGAGAGTCATCTACAGGGATTTTGGCAACGGCTACGATATCGAAATATCCCGGATGAATACCAACAGAAAGAATGCCAAAGGTACTATCTACATCTGGGAAGATAGAAAACGCTATGTACGGGCATACAGACTGGTTCCAAGAGACCGTATGAAACAGACGCTTATGGAGATTGAAGCCATGATGCCGACATTTGTTAAGCCGTGCTGGACATTGGAAGAGGCTGTTATCTGTAGCGGACGTTCCAAGGAGCGGCTATTGGAACTTGCCAAGGAGCATCCTAGGGTGCTTGCGGATAATGAAAGTGTGATTTTTGATAAGGATGAATTATTATCCTATATCTTCTATTAAATAGGATTCCCTGCCTTGCATTGCTGCCCGTAGGGTCGCATCTTCCGAAAGCATAGTAAAACCTGCTTCGCACCGCTGTAAGCGGCGTTGGGTTTGACAATGCTTTTGGAAGGATGCGGGAGGGTAATCAGGCAATGCAATGAAGGGGTGTATTACATCGCCTTTTATAATAGAGATGCAAAGGAAAAGGAGAGTGAAGTACCATGATGAAAAAGTTTAAGCAAAATGATAACAACTATGCCATAGCGTATTATCGTTTCAGCAGTCATGCGCAAAATGAGGCATCCATTGAGCAGCAGAGAGAACAGGCGATGCGGTATGCGAAAGAGCATGGTCTTATTATCATTAAGGAATATTCGGACAAGGCAATTACGGGAACCACGGACGAAAGACCGGGATTTCAACAGATGCTTGCGGAAGTGGGAAAGCTCAAGCCGTCTGTACTCATCCTATGGAAAACAGACAGACTGGGACGAGACCGTTACATTCTTGCAATATCCAAAAAGACAATCAGGGATGCCGGATGTGCCATCGAATATGTGGCAGAGATTACGCCCAACGACAATCCGGAATCTGTTCTGGTGGAAGGTCTCATGGACTGCATGGCAGAGTTTTATTCCAAGCAGTTACGGCAGAACGTGACCAGAGGGTTACGTTACAATGCGGAGAAAGCGCTTTACAATGGGCGCAAGCTCTTAGGGTACAAGGTAGACGAGACCAAGCATTATGTAGAGGATGAAACAACTTCCCCCATTCTGCGGCGCATCTTTTTAGAATGTGCCAGTGGGAAACCACTGACGGCGATTGCGGAAGACTTGAACAATCAGGGCTTACATACCGTTTTGGGGCGGAAGTTTAACATCAACGGTCTACGCTACATTTTAAAGAATCGTGCCTACATCGGCGAATATGCTTATGATGATATTGTAATTCCCGGAGGGATCCCAAGACTTATTTCAGACGAATTATTTGAGGAAGTGCAAAAGAGACTGGAATTGAACAAGCACGTAGCGGTAAAACCGAAAAAAGAGATGGACGAGCCACGGTACTGGCTTACGGGAAAGTTATACTGTGGAGAATGCGGAACGACCATGCACGGGGTGTCGGGAACCTCGAAAAGCGGCAAGATACATTATTACTATGCCTGCAAAAATCACAGAAAGCACAAGTGTTGTCTGAAAAACATACCGAAGGACTTGTTGGAAGTTCATGTGGTATGGGTACTGCGTGAGTTTTTAAAGGACGATGAAAACCTCATAAGTCTTGCGGTAGATATTTCGGAATATTACAAAAAGCTATATACGGACAATGGCTATATTGCGGTCTTGGAGAATGAACTAAAAGAGACAGAAAAAGGAATTGCCAATTTGATTAAAGTCATTGAAAAAGGTGTGATTTCGGATGCTGTGACAAGCCGTCTGGAGAAGCTGGAGAAAGACAAAGCCAATCTGAAAGAAGCCATGGAAGCTGAAAAATTAAAATATGCTCTGGCGGAAGACGAGAACAGCATCAAGAAATATTTCGATATGTATGCAAAAGCAGACTTTGATGATGAGGACACCAGAAACAAAATTCTGGACTACTTCATAGATAAGATATATGTATATAATGACCGCTTGGTTATTACATGGTGGTATTGCGATGACAGAACAACCATTGAACTGGATACGCTAACGGAGATTACAGAACTCCAGGACAAAAAGTCTAACAGAAAGTGTTCGACATTGACACAGATAACTCCATAGAAAAAAGTGCCGTTTTTGCGGCACTTTTTATTTTTCGTGTTGCATTTCATGTTGCCTCAACCAAACATCCGGAACGATCTTCAGGGAAGGCTATCTCTTCTGACTGTAATATACCCAAATCTGCTGAAAAAGTCAACAAAACTCAGTATAATTCACGGGTCGGATGAAGAAAAATGTGGTATAATTTCCAAAGAGTTTTACAAGGGAGTAATTGACAAGCTATGAAAATGAAACACAACAGATTTCAGAAACGTTTGATAACACAATTGTCACTATGGCTGGTACTGCTATTGACATTTACCGGCTGTGCGGAAAGCACCGTCACGCCGCAGGATAATACCTATACGATAGAGCAGCCGGCGACGATCCCCTCCGAATTGCTGGAAGCATCGGAGATCACAGCATCGGAACCCGAATCCGGACAGCCACAGGAAAACACTTCGGATACACAAGAATCGCAGCAGGTCACATCTGCAACAGATGCTTCGACAGGAGAGGGCACGTCAGCATTTTCCCTCTGGGAGATTCCGGCATACTCCGGCACGCCTTATACAGAGGTCAATGGCAACAAACCTTATTTCACAGAGGCAGATCTGACCACACAGTCCTTCGAGACATACAGCGAGCTGGACAGCCTGGGGCGCTGTGGCGTGGCATATGCCAACGTAGGACAGGACCTGATGCCGACAGAACCGAGAGGGGAGATCGGAGCCGTGAAGCCTACCGGATGGCATCTGGTGAAATACGATAACGTGGACGGAAAATACCTATACAATCGCTGCCACCTGATCGCCTACATGCTGGCGGCGGAAAACGCCAATCCGCAGAACCTGATCACAGGAACCAGATATCTCAACGTGCAGGGAATGCTCCCTTTTGAGACGAAAGTCTGCGATTATGTCAAAAATACAGGGAATCATGTCCTGTACCGTGTCACTCCCATATTTGACGGGGATAACCTGCTGGCAGACGGTGTCCTCATGGAAGCCTATTCTGTGGAAGATGTCGGAGAGGGAATCCAATTCTGTGTATTTGCCTACAATGTGCAGCCGGGGATCGGTATTGACTATGCCACCGGAGATAACTGGGCGGAGAGCAACGCGGCATCCCAGGAAGCGGCAGCACCCATTGTGATAGAAACACCGACACAACAACCCCAGACAGACACTACGGTGCAGATCACACCGGAACCGTCAGTGCCACAGGAATCACAGGAAACTACCTATGTGCTGAATACCAACACCATGAAATTCCACTATCCGTCCTGCTCCAGCGTGGATCAGATGAAGGAGAAAAACAAAGAGATATATACCGGCAACAGAGAAGATATCATCAATATGGGATATATGCCCTGTAAGCGGTGTAATCCTTAATCGGCAAGTGAATTAGATATAGCAGAAAAGGACCTTCGAGATACTGATAACAGCCTCGAAGGTCCTTATTATTTGCTTAGTAAAGATAAGAATATGGTTTGCTGCGATAGATATTAACTTTCCCGGATCGGACTAACCAGGGTTGCTGTACAGTAGTACTCTTTTTGGGCCTTTATGTTATCGCAACGGCATATTTGCGTCAACAGTTTTCGTATACTTGCAAACATTCTGCAAATGCTATAGACTAAGACTAGTTTCTATATCTATTTGAATCAGAACAAAGGAGTATATGTTATGTGTACAGCGGCAACTTATAGATCACAGGATTTTTATTTCGGCAGAACTTTTGATTATGAATTTAACTATGGGGAAGAGGTAACGGTAACACCACGCAATTATCCTTTTCCGCTACGGCATCAGAATGCCCTGACGGAGCATTATGCCATGATCGGCATTGCTCATATGGCAGGGGATTATCCTTTGTACTATGATGCAGTGAATGAGAAAGGACTCGGCATGGCGGGACTGAATTTCCCGGGAAATGCAGTATACAGCAAAGTGCAGACAGGTAAGGACAACATCGCCCAGTTTGAGTTCATCCCCTGGATTCTGGGGCAGTGTGCCAATGTGCAGGAAGCCAGAGTATTGTTATCCCATATCAATCTGGTGGATACGCCCTTTAATGAAAAATATCCGGTTTCTCCACTGCACTGGATTCTGGCAGACAAGGAAGAGGCCATTACGATCGAGTCTGTGCAGGAGGGACTGAAGATCTATGACAACCCGGTGGGAGTATTGACGAACAATCCCCCGTTTCCAATCCAGATGTTTCGTTTGAACGATTATATGTCCCTGTCTTCCGAATCACCGACAAACCGTTTTTCCGCAGATCTGAAGCTGAAGCCGTACAGCAGAGGCATGGGAGCCATGGGACTGCCCGGGGATCTGTCTTCTGCATCCCGTTTTGTACGGGTGGCATTCACGAAGATGAATTCCCTGTCCGGATTGTCTGAGTCGGAGAGCGTCAGCCAGTTTTTCCATATTCTGGGGAGCGTGGATCAGACCAGAGGATGCTGTCAGCTGGACAAAGGGGAGTATGAGATCACTATCTACACTTCCTGCTGCAATGCAGACAGAGGAATTTACTATTATACGACCTATGAAAATCATCAGATTACTGCAGTGGATATGTACCGGGAGAATCTGGACAGTGATCGTCCTGTCCATTACCCGCTGGTACAGGGAGAACATATTTTATTGCAGAATGCTGCAGCAGGAAGCGCGGAGGAAAACCAGTAATGGATGTACAGAAAGAACAGGAGCAGCAAAACCGGACGGATCATGTAGTGTCCGGATTTGCATTCTATTCAGAGAAAGATGCCAGACTGGCAGAGCAGGAGAGACAGAAGATTGCTTATCTGGATAAGCGGATCGATCGGACAAATCTGGAGTCCGTACTGGTTATTTATAAAAAAGCATTGGATGACAGGGTGTTCCGCACTCCGGTAGGTTTGGAATACCTCAGGGAATTGCAGGGAGAACTGAAAGCAGAGCAGGATCTGTTGGGAGAAGAGATTCCGCCGATCCCTCTGTGGACGAACTTTGCGGACACCAGGGAAAAAACGTCTCCTGCCAGAAGAAGAATCAAACCGGCACCGGAAGAAAATAAAAATACGACGTTCCGGCTGTCTCTTATTATGAATATTGTGATGGTCATTGCAATTATTGCAATGTTTATCATCACGCTGAATTCCGATCAGCCCAATGTCCTGAATTATGAAAGAAATCTGCAGAACAAATATGCCACCTGGGAGCAGGAACTGACCCAGAGGGAGCAGACGGTACGGGAAAAGGAAAGAGAATTACATATAGAGACCGAAGTTTCACAAAATTGACATATTTACACGCTATAGTGTAAGTATTCAGGAAAGCCTCGAAGAGGCGATTTTGCGAATGGGACTGAATAGTTACTATCTCAAGATAGGAAGGTGAGGGTGTATGGACAGACTGAAAGTACTGGTAGTAGATGATGAGAGCAGAATGCGTAAGCTGGTCCGGGATTTCCTGGTAAAGAGCAATTTTGATGTGCTGCAAGCCGGTGACGGTGAGGAAGCACTGGATATTTTTTATAAAGAAAAAGATATTGCACTGATCATTCTGGATGTGATGATGCCGAAGATGGACGGATGGCAGGTATGCCGGGAAATTCGTGTCAACTCCAAAGTACCGATCATCATGCTGACAGCCCGCGGAGATGAGAGAGACGAACTGCAGGGATTTCAGCTGGGAGTGGACGAGTATATTTCCAAGCCCTTCAGTCCCAAGATTCTGGTGGCCCGAGTGGAAGCAATCCTGCGCAGAACAAATCAGCTGGGACAGGAAGAGGCTCTGACCTGCGGCGGCATTACCGTGGATAAGGCGGCACACCGCGTGATCATTGATGGAAAAGATGTGGATCTAAGTTACAAGGAATTTGAACTCCTGACCTATTTTATGGAAAATAAAGGCATTGCCCTGTCCAGAGAAAAGATCCTGAACAATGTGTGGAACTATGATTATTTTGGGGATGCCCGTACCATAGACACACATGTGAAAAAACTGCGCAGCAAACTGGGCGAGGAAGGCAATCTCATAAAGACCATATGGGGCATGGGGTACAAGATGGATGAAACAGCGGAATAAACAACAAAAGAGAAAAGTACATTCTATCAGGGGACAGTTTGCCTGGATCTTTATCGGCCTGATGATCGGTACGATCCTGCTGTGCCTGATGATCAACTATTTATTTCTGGGAAAAGTCTATATGCAGAGCAAACTGGATGTTATTCATGATGCTTACGGAACCATCAAGCAGGCAGCGGAGAGCGACAGCTATGACACGGAAGAATTTGCCAGAGAACTGGATGATGTGTGCAGAAGCTACAACATGACGGTATGCGTTATGGATGTGAATTCCAATATGAAATATGTGTCCATCAACGGCGGTGAGAGACTGGAAAACCGCCTGATCGGTTATGTATTTGGACTCAGCATACCTTTCAATGACCAGAGGGTGATCGAGAACGGCGATGATTATGTGATCAAGAGAACCGGACAGGAGGACAAGGAATATCTGGAAATCTACGGAAGACTGAATACCGGCATTTCTTTTATTATGCAGACACCTCTTTCCAGTATTCAGGAGAGTGCAAAGATCGCCAACCGCTTCTATGCCCTTGCAGGATGTCTGGGAGCAATGGCGGGTGGTATTATTATCTGGTTCGTCTCCCGAAGTGTGACCAAGCCGATCCTGGAACTGAATAATATTTCGAAACGGATGGTACAGCTGGATTTTGAGGCAAAATATCAGGGGAAGGCACATAATGAGATCGATTTGTTGGGAGAGAATATCAATAAGTTGTCCGATTCCCTGGAGAAAACCATTTCGGAACTGAAGACAGCGAACAATGAATTGCAACGGGACGTGGAGAAAAAAGAAGCCATTGACGAAATGCGCAAGGAATTTCTGGCCAATGTATCCCACGAACTCAAGACCCCCATTGCGCTGATTCAGGGTTATGCGGAAGGGCTGCAGGAGGAGATCAATGACGATCCCGAGAGCAGGCAGTTCTATTGTGATGTCATCGTGGACGAAGCAGCGAAGATGAACAACATGGTGAAAAAGCTTCTGACCCTGAACCAGCTGGAATTTGGTAATGATGTGGTGGCCATGGAGCGGTTCGACCTTACGGCGCTGGTGAAAAATTATATCCAGTCAGCGGCAATTCTGACAAAACAGCATGAGATTACTGTGCGGATGGAAGAGTATCCGCCGATCTATGCATGGGCGGATGAATTTAAAATAGAAGAAGTGTTCATGAACTTTTTCTCCAATGCGGTCAATCATTGTGAAGATGATAAGATCATCGAAGTGAAAATGGAACAAAAGGACGGCAAAGTACGGGTATCTGTATTCAATACAGGCAAACCGATCCCGGAGGACTCTATTCACCATATCTGGGAGAAGTTCTACAAGGTGGATAAGGCCAGAACCAGAGAATACGGAGGCAGCGGTGTGGGATTGTCTATCGTGAAGGCCATCATGGAATCCATGAACCAGCAATTCGGTGTGAACAATTACAACAACGGCGTGGAATTCTGGTTTGAGTTAGAGACAAAATAGTAAATATAAAGGATATATTTTTATATGAGGGAAGAACAGATACAGGAGGCACCGGTAAAGGTACTGTTAGTCGGTGTGGATGTCGGTGAAGAACCGGATTTTGAGCGTTCCATGGAGGAACTGGCAAGTCTGGCGGAAGCTGCGGAAAAAGAAGTGGTCGGTCAGATTGTACAACGGCTGGATCATGTCAATAAAGCGTTATATATCGGCACCGGAAAAGTGACAGAGGTGCGCAGGCTGGCAGAAGAATGCGGGGCACAGGAGATTGTGTTTGATAATTCTCTGACACCTTCACAGGTAAGAAATCTGGGAAATGAACTGGAACTGCCGATCATCGACCGGACGAATCTGATCCTGGATATATTTGCCATCCGGGCCCAGACAAGAGAGGCAAAATTACAAGTGGAGACAGCCAGACTGCAATATATGCTGCCGAGACTGGTAGGAATGTATGATGCACTGAGCAGACAGGGCGGTGCCAGTGGCAGCATGAGTAATAAGGGCACCGGTGAGAAAAAGCTGGAACTGGACAGGCGTAAGATCGAGCATCGTATCACAGAACTGAAAAAGGAACTGGAAGATGTGGGACGTACCAGAGAGGTGCAGCGGAAAAAGAGGCAGCAGTCCCGTATCCCGCAGGTGGCTCTGGTAGGATATACCAATGCGGGAAAGTCTACAATTCTGAACCGTATGGTAGAGCAGTTCGGCGAATTGCCGGATAAAACGGTCATGGAAAAGGATATGCTGTTTGCTACACTGGAGACCAGTGTCCGCAGTGTGGATACCGGACATAATAAGCCCTTTTTCCTGACGGATACGGTTGGATTTATCAACAAGCTGCCCCACGGACTGGTAAAAGCCTTCCGCTCTACACTGGGAGAGGTGAAGTATGCGGATCTGCTGATCCAGGTGGTGGATTTCAGCGATGAAAATTACAGACAGCAGATGCAGGTAACAGCAGATACTTTAAAAGAGCTGGGAGCAGGTGACATTCCGCAGATCATAGTGTATAATAAGGTAGACAAATGTGGGATGGAACCACTGCCGCAAAAGAGACAGGACAACTGGTATCTGGCGGCAGGACAGAATATCGGTATCCGTGAACTGGCAGAGGCTGTTGAACAGAAAGTCTATGCGGATAATGCAGAGTGCGTATTTCTGATCCCGTACAGTGCAGGAAATGTGGCTTCCTATCTGATGGAACAGGCGCAGATACTTTCCAGAGAGTATAGGGAGGACGGTATTCTGATCCATGCGGACTGCCATAGACAGGATATGGACAGATACAGAGAGTATATAGTGTTATAAGATCACAGAAATTACAATGAGGGAAGGATAAAAGATGGAGACCAATACACAACAGGAACGAGCAAAGAGACTGGAACAACAGGCAAGAGAATACCTGATGCAGTCCAATGATCCGATATTTACCAGGTATTTACAGCAATTACTTCCAAGAATACAGAGACAGCCGGAATATGTAGAACAGCTACAGGCAGAACTGGATAAAAGCGTGGAATTCTGGTACCAGAGACAGCAGATTAATGCAAACAGAGGCGGAGAAACCGGAGCGGAGTCATCTGTGCCGCAGCAGAGTGTACCACAGGAGGCAGCCGCCGGAGAACAGCAGACAGCCGGGCAATCACAGACACAGCCAGTGGGGCAGTTTACCATGCAACAGGTGCAGGCACCGGTGACGCAGGCTCCGGCACAGAAGAAGCAGAATGCGGAATATCTGGTCGCAACCATTGCATTGTCGGTGGTTGGCGGAATCTTTATTCTGACCGCACTGGTATTGCTTGGTATGTATTTTATGAACGGCTGGATCAAAGGTATTTCTTTATATGCAGTTTCCCTGGGAGTGGTATTGATCGCAGAATTACTGATCCACAGAAAGCTTCCGAAACTGGCCCGGATCTTTTCGGCTATCGGCATAGCGGCGTTATATCTGTCGACCATGATCAATACGATTTCCCTACATAATTTCGGTATGCTTCCTGCAGCGGCGATCATTGCAGTGATCACAGTGGGCACGGTTTTACTGAGCAGAAAAAGGGATTCCCTGATACACAGAATGCTGGGAATCGCAGCATGCTGGCTTTGTGCGTATCCGCTTTTCGGTTCTTCATTGCTTTCGGAGCCGGAAGGCCTGCTGGTGCTGGCATTGATTCTGTTACTGAGTGTACTGAGCATCTGTGTGCCGGTAAGAAGATATCATACGGCTTCGCAGTTGATACAACTTGTCAGCACTACGATCCTTTTCCCGGTAACGGTATCCTGTGTGATCAGTACACAGGGAATGCCGGTCTGGGTGACAGCAGCTGCATTTGGAACCTTTTTCCTGATCGCACATCTGATCCTGGTAGTGCAGAGCAATTACATACTAAAAGAAAAACAGGCGGGCCATGCAGTGAATGAAAACGGCTTGCTGGCAATCTATATAGCATTTCTTCTGGTAGCCGGAATTACAACCGGTACGGCGATGAACAATTATTGGGGAAGAGCGGAGAACGACGCGTATATCGGAATCATCGCCCTGACGGGAATGGCGTTTGTAGTCGCGGTTCTTGCGGGAATTGCCATACGTGGAACGTGGAAAAAATGGCTGCCCTGTTACTTTTTCAGTTTTGTTGCGGTATGTGCCTTTTCTGTAATAGAAAGTAACTGGCCGATACTCATATGCCTGACAGCGTTGCTTTTACTGACGAAGATACTGACCCGTTTTGCGGAAGGCGGACTGAGGGCACTGGATGTGATCGTTACATCACTGTACTGTATTGAACTTCTGGCAAACGGAAAGGAAATACCGTATGCATACCTGCTCCTTGCGGGAACCATCCTCAGTATGTTCCTGGTCTATGGATGGACAACGATACAGGAGCTCCTGCTTACTTTTTCCCTGGCATTTTTTGCAGCGGCCAATTTGATGCCGATGCTAAAGCTGCCGGCTTTTGCGGGGATCCTGTTTGTAAGTATATTGCTGTTTAATAATGTGAAATATATGCGCGGGAAAAACATCCTGGTATTTAATGTATCTGTAATGGTGGGGCAGATCGGAGCGTTGATCGCTCTGGCAAATCCGGTGTACCGGAACTCTTATCTTACTTATCTGTGCATGTTTGTGTTTGTACTGGCTTATCTGGTACTGACATTGCAGGAGAGATACTATAAGAAGTTTAAACGCAGAGAACTGATCATTGTGATCTTTCTGACCTATATGGCACTGATCGTTAAGACCAATGTTCCCGTGATCAATAGTGTTCTGATTATGCTGATTGCGCTGGTAAGTGTAACACTGGGCTTTTTGAAAAAAGATAAGCCGGTAAGAATATATGGACTAGTGCTTTCTTTGTGCACTTGTGGTAAAATAGCATTATATGATTACTGGGGAGCACCGGTATTGCAGAAAACGGTCCTTTTCTTTGCAGTGGGTGTGATCGCACTGGCGATTGCCGGGATTTATATCGTACTTGAGAAAAATACAGGAAACAATGGAAAAACAGACAGGGAAGGATAGAAGAATGACAGAAAACAAAAAGAGGATTGTATGCGGAGCGTTATTGTGTGTAATGGCGCTTGGCATGACAGCCTGCGGAAATGAAATTCCGGATCTGACAGAAGCGGAATCACAAAGAGTCGGAGAATATGCGGCGGTAACGCTCTTAAAATATGATGCGAATCACCGGAGCCGTCTCGTGGACCCGGAAATCGTCATTGCAAAACTGGAAAAAGACGCGGCCAAGGAAACCGGAAGACAGGAGAATGCACAGACGGAAGAGAAGCCTGCGGAATCGACTGCTTCAGAAGCCAAGGCACCTACCGCACAGGAGGATATTACCACCAGTCTGGAGGATTTCTTCGGACTTGCGGAGGGAGTGACCTTGACATACAGAGATTACCAGATAGCAGACTCTTATCCGGAGGACGGATCTGCAGAGGATTATTTTGCGTTGGATGCATCCACCGGGAAAAAGCTTCTGATATTGAACTTTGAACTGACCAACGGAACAGACCAGGAGGAAAATGTTGATTTTCTGAGTACCGCATCCAGATACATCATTACTGTAAATGACGGCACACGTGGAAATGCATTGACCACAATGCTGCCCAATGACATGTCTACGTATGTGGAAACCATGGCTCCCGGTGAGACACAGGGATTGGTCCTGCTACTGGAAGTAAATGAAGATATGGCAAATGGGATACAAAACATTTCTCTTCGTCTCAAAAATACATCAAATGAATATACAATTCAACTTTTATAGGCATATATACTGTAAATTATGAGAAAAAGAGAAAAGACAATAAGATCCAAAATGACAAAAAAGCCCATGATTATGGGCTTTTTTACTGCTTTTGCAAAATTGTTTGAAAAATATGCAAAATAATGTTGACAAGTGGGGTACAGGGTGATATACTCAGATTCGTTGTTGAGGCAGCGCCGAGACAACACAAC
>OLSP01001928.1_pt1 | contig 17820 bp, 15 predicted proteins | sample 1672941 | NCBI WGS metagenome assembly OLSP01 (sample SAMEA3136739, study PRJEB25190) | human gut metagenome | reverse complement strand
CCCACAAGTAGAGTCAGAGTCTACCGCACTACCACTATGCAAATCCCCATTATTCGGTTTTGTCTCGCGGCGGTGAGCCGGTCAACGTGTGCTATTATACCCGCCTCCGGGCGCTTTGTCAAGCGGAAATTTGAAAAAATTTGCGGATTTTTGGAAACAGACGCACTTCCGAGATAATTCTTCGGCCTTTGCACCCAGAGGCGGCGGTCTCTCTTTGCGTCATCCAGAATCCAGCATTTTCTGCGTCCTCTGCACCATATAATAAAGTAAACTATGTTATTCTGCCATTTTTATTTTATGGTACCAAACTTCAAAAGGAGGACGCCTTATGCTGCAAGCCTATCCTAAGACCACCCAGACTCTGCTTTCGCCCCGCATTCCCCGCGACAACGAGCACGAGCGCTATGACCCCGAGCTGGAGGAAGAGCTGAAAGAGTGCCTGTTCTGCCTGCAGCGAAACGCGATGATGTTCGACCTCGAGGTGGACTCCGACCTCATCGAACAGCGCATCTACGAGCGGCAGGCCCTTTTGTGCCGCTACCGCTACCTGCTGGCCCGCGCCCGGGAGCTGGGGCTGCACACCATCCTGAAAAAGTATCAGCCTCTGGGCTAAAAAACGCCGCGCGGAATCTTGACAGAATCCCCACATCGTGTTATCATACATAAAGATAACACTGTATACAGAGCGCTGTATGCAAAACTTTGGAGCTTAGAGAGGTTTTCAATTATGGAACGTATTAAGACTATCGCTACTCGTGACCTGACCAAGAGCGTCGTGACCGGCGGCTGCGGCGAGTGCCAGACTTCCTGCCAGTCTGCCTGCAAGACCTCCTGCGGCGTCGCAAACCAGCAGTGCGAGAACAGCAATAAGTAATCATTGCAGACCCTATGCCGCCTTTGCAGGGCGGCATTTTTTTATGGCAACAATAGATTGGAGAATGAAATGGTACACCAGTATCAACTGAACGGATATAACATCGTGCTGGACACCTGCAGCGGCTCGGTGCACGTCGTGGACGACGTGGCCTACGACGTCATTGCGATGTACAAAGAGCACTCTGCCGACGAGATCGTGGCCGCTCTGCTGGCCAAGTACGGCTCCCGCCCCGACGTCACCGAGGCCGACCTGCGCCAGTGCCTCGAGGATGTAGCCTCTCTGGAGTCCGCAGGCAAGCTGTGGGCACCCGACGTCTACGAGAACATGGCCTTCGACTTCAAGAACCGCCAGACGGTGGTGAAGGCCCTCTGCCTCCACGTCGCCCACACCTGCAACCTCAACTGCTCCTACTGCTTCGCCTCGCAGGGCCGCTATCAGGGCGACCGCGCCCTGATGAGCTTCGAGGTGGGCAAGCGGGCCATGGACTTCCTCATCGAGAACTCCGGCACCCGCCGCAACCTCGAGGTCGATTTCTTCGGCGGCGAGCCGCTGATGAACTTCGACATGGTGAAAAAGCTGGTGGCCTACTGCCGCGAGCAGGAAAAGATCCACAACAAGAACTTCCGCTTCACCATGACCACCAACGGCGTGCTCATCGACGACGACGTCATCGACTTCTGCAACAAGGAGTGCCACAACGTCGTCCTGAGCCTCGACGGCCGCAAGGAGGTCCACGACCGCTTCCGCAAGGACTACGCCGGCCATGGCAGCTATGACGCCATCGTCCCGAAATTTCAGGAGTTCGTGAAGAAGCGCGGCGACAAGAACTACTATATGCGCGGCACCTACACCCACTACAACACCGACTTCACCAACGACATCTTCCACATGGCCGACCTCGGCTTCACCGAGCTGAGCATGGAGCCGGTGGTCTCGAAGCCCACCGACCCCAGCGCCCTCACCGCCGAGGATCTGCCCATCCTGAAGGAGCAGTACGAGATCCTGGCCAAAGAGATGATCAAGCGCGACCGCGAGGGCCGGGGCTTCACCTTCTACCACTACATGATCGACCTCACCGGTGGCCCCTGCATCTACAAGCGCATCTCCGGCTGCGGCTCCGGCACCGAGTACATGGCCGTTACCCCGTGGGGCGACCTCTACCCCTGCCACCAGTTCGTCGGCGACCCCAAGTACCTGATGGGCGACATCTGGAAGGGCGTCACCAACACCGCCGTGCGGGATGAGTTCAAGCACTGCAACGCCTACGCCCGCCCGGAGTGCAAGGACTGCTGGGCCAAGCTCTACTGCTCCGGCGGCTGCGCGGCCAACGCCTACCACGCCACCGGCAGCATCACCGGCGTCTACGAGTACGGCTGTGAGCTGTTCAAAAAGCGCATCGAGTGCGCCATCATGATCAAGGTCGCCGAAAATCAGGAGCTTGCCGCGCAGGGCATCGAGGTGCCCATCGAGCTGGGCACCACCTGCAACGCCTGCGCAGACGGCGAAGCCTGCGAATAAGCGCCTATGGACACTCCCATCGTTGATTTTGTCCGCCGCTACGCCCAGCAGCGCACCACCCGGATGCATATGCCGGGCCACAAGGGCTGCGGCCCGCTGGGCTGTGAGGCGCTGGACATCACCGAAATTGCGGGCGCGGACGAGCTGTACGAGGCCGAAGGCATCATCGCCCGGAGCGAGGCCAACGCCGCGCAGCTCTTCGGCACCACCCGCACCTATTACAGCACCGAGGGCAGCAGCCAGTGCATCCGGGCCATGCTCCACCTTGCGCTCCAGATGCAGCCTGCGGGGGCATCCCGCCCCGTCCTGCTGGCGGCGCGGAACGCCCACAAGGCCCTGCTCTACGCAGCCGCCCTGCTGGACTTCGACATCCGGTGGCTCTGGCCTGCGCCGGACGCCGCCGGGGCGCTCTGCACCTGCCCTGTGGAGCCGGAGGCCCTCGCCTGCGCATTGGACGGGCTGACCGCCGAGGGCCGTACCCCCTTCGGCGTCTATCTCACCAGCCCGGACTATCTGGGCTTCGTGCAGGACATCGCCGGGCTGGCGGCGGTCTGCCACGCCCACGGCGTCCCCCTTCTGGTGGACAACGCCCACGGGGCCTACCTCCACTTTCTGAAGGAGGGCAGCCGCCACCCCATCCAACTGGGTGCCGACCTCTGCTGTGACTCGGCCCACAAGACCCTGCCCGTCCTCACCGGCGGGGCCTATCTCCACCTCGGGCCGTCGGTGCAGGCCGACGAAGCTGCTGTACGCAATGCGCTGGCCCTCTTCGGCTCCACCAGCCCGTCCTACCTCATCTTACAGTCGCTGGACGCCGCCAATGCGCGGCTGGCAGACGACTTCCGGGAGAAGCTGGCCCTCTGCCGCTGGCGTCTGGGGATGCTCTGCCGGGAGCTGGATGCCTTCCGGCCCGGGCTGGCCCTCCCCCTCACCGGGGCGCACCGTGAGCCGCTCAAGCTGACACTGGATGCCGCCGTGCTGGGCCTCTCGGGCCAGCAGCTGGCGCAGGCTTTGCGGGAGCATGGCGTGGAGTGCGAGTATGCCGACCCCCGCTATCTGGTGCTGATGCCCTCCTCCGAGAGTTCTGCCGAGGACTTCGCCCGTCTCCAGAAGGTTCTGTACGCCCTCTGTGCCGAAGCATCTTCCGCTGCGCCCGCCTCGGACAGCGACGCCGCCGCCTTTGCGGCTCTGGCTGAGGCGCTTCAGGCGCAGCCCCGCTCCGCCGCCATCCGGGAGGCCGTCCTCGCCCCACAGGAGATGGTGCCCGCTGCTGAGGCTGTGGGCCGCGTCTGCGCCGCACCGGCGGTCTCCTGTCCGCCCGCTGTCCCCATCGTGGTCAGCGGCGAGGTCATCCCGGCGCAGGCTCTCCCCCTCTTTGCCCGCTATGGCATCGGGCGGGTGGCCGTCGTAAAAGATTGACTCCAAAAGGCCGGGCGGCTGTCTGCCCGGCCTTTTGTGTCCCCCAAGTGTTAAAAATCGGCTAAGAACCCCGCATTTTCCTTGACAATCCTCTCCGGTTCTGGTTTAATAGTCTGGATAAAAGGGAGTAAAGGGCATCCCGCCTTATGGGGGTGCTGCATGACAGCGTCAGCACGGCAGAAATGCCCGGTGTCATGCGTTCGCTTGAGACTTTTGTCACAGTATCTGGTGCTGTGGCCGAAGTCTCTTTTTTTCGTCATTGCACCGCAAATTTCAAAGGAGGCAATGACATGGAATTCTGGAATGCATTCGCCAGTCTGTTCTCTAATTTCGGGAACCTGACGTGGCAGATGGTGGTGATGTGGGGCATCGGCGCGCTCCTCATCTACCTCGCCATCGCAAAAAAAATGGAGCCGAGCCTGCTTCTTCCGATGGGCTTCGGCGCCATCCTCGTCAACCTGCCCTTGTCGGGCGCGATCACACAGGGCGACACCGTCGGCCCCATCTCGGCTCTGTTTGAGGCAGGAATGTCCAACGAGCTGTTTCCCCTGCTGCTCTTCATCGGCATCGGCGCGATGATCGATTTCGGCCCGCTGCTGGAAAAGCCGTGGCTGATGCTCTTCGGCGCGGCGGCACAGTTCGGCATTTTCTTTACCCTCTTCCTCGCAGGCTTCTTCTTCGATTTGAAGGACGCAGCCTCCATCGCCGTCATCGGTGCGGCAGACGGCCCCACGGCCATCTTTGTGGCAAATACCCTCAACTCCCAGTACCTCGGCGCCATCATGGTGGCGGCCTACAGCTACATGGCGCTGGTCCCCATCGTCCAGCCGCCGGTCATTAAGCTGCTGACCACCCAGAAGGAGCGCCGCATCCGGATGGCCTACCAGAAGGGCAGCGTCAGCCAGCTGACCAAGATCCTCTTCCCCATCGTCGTGACCATCATCGCAGGGCTCGTGGCCCCGGCCAGCGTGGCGCTGGTGGGCTTTTTGATGTTCGGCAACCTGCTGCGGGAGTGCGGCGTGCTGAACGCCCTGAGCGAGACGGCCCAGAACATCCTCGCCAACCTCATCACCATCGTGCTGGGCCTGACCGTGGCCGGGCAGATGACGGCAGACAAATTCGTCCGGCCCGACACCCTGCTCATCCTTGCGCTGGGCCTCGTGGCCTTCGTCTTTGACACCGCCGGCGGCGTCCTCTTCGCCAAGCTGATCAACCTCTTCCTCCCGGCAGACAAGAAGCTCAACCCCATGATCGGCGCAGCGGGTATCTCGGCCTTCCCCATGAGCGGCCGCGTCGTCAACCGCATGGGCCTCGAGGAGGACAACCAGAATTTCCTGCTGATGTACTCCATCAGCGTCAACGTCTCGGGCCAGATCGCCTCCGTCATCGCAGGCGGACTGATCCTGACCCTGATGAGCTAAAGGAGGGACTAAAATGCTTCATCTTACTTCCTGGATGACCACCCTGCCCATCATGGTCATCGGAATGCTGGGCATCGTGCTCGTCATCGGCGTCATCGTTCTGGCCGTGATGCTGCTGAACCGGCTGACCGGGCGGAAATGACCCCCATCCCTGATGCGATAATGCAAAAAGCCTCCGGCTGCACCCAGTGTGCACAGCCGGAGGCTTTTTTCGTTCTTACTCTTCTTCGTCCTTCGCCCAGTGGTAGGCGCAGCGGACGGCCTTGTTCCAGCCCTTGATCCGCTTCGCCCGCTCCTCCTCGGAGATGGCCGGCTGGAACACGCGGTCCACCGACCAGTTGCGGGTGATGTCCTCGGTGGACTGCCAGTAGCCCACGGCAAGGCCCGCCAGATAAGCCGCGCCCAGCGCCGTCGTCTCCACGCAGCAGGGCCGCTTGACCTCGAGGTCGCTGAGGTCGGCCATCGTCTGCATGAGGTAGTCGTTGGCCGACGCGCCGCCGTCCACCCGGAGGGACTTCATGGCGATGCCGGAGTCCGCCGCCATGGCGTGGAGGACATCGTTGACCTGATAGCAGATGCTGTCCAGCGTGGCCCGGATGATGTGGTACTTGTTGCAGCCCCGGGTAAGGCCCACGATAGTGCCCCGGGCGTACTGGTCCCAGTGGGGCGCGCCGAGGCCGGTGAAGGCCGGCACGACGTAACAGCCGTTGGTGTCCCGGACCTTCCGGGCCATGTACTCCGAGTCCCGGGCCTCTTCCAGCAGGCGCAGCTCATCGCGGAGCCACTGGATGGCTGCACCGGCCACGAAGATCGAGCCTTCCAGCGCGTAATCCACCCTGCCGTCGAGGCCCCACGCGATGGTGGTCACGAGGCCGTTCCGGGAGGTGACGGGCGTCTCGCCGGTGTTCATGAGCAGAAAGCCGCCGGTGCCGAAGGTGTTCTTGGCTTCGCCGGAGGCAAAGCAGGTCTGGCCGAAGAGGGCCGCCTGCTGGTCGCCCGCCGCACCGGCGATCTTGATCTCGCCGCCAAAGTGCATCGGGTCGGCGTACTCATAAAAGCCGCTGGACGGCATCGGCTTGGGGAGCATCTGCTTGGGGATGTTCAGCTCCTGCAAAATTTCGTCATCCCATTCCAGCGTGTGGATGTTGAACATCATGGTGCGGCTGGCGTTGGAGTAGTCGGTGATGTGCGCCTTTCCGCAGGTCAGCTTCCAGATGAGCCACGTTTCCACGGTGCCGAAGAGCAGCTGGCCCGCCTCGGCCTTTTCCCGCGCACCGGGGACGTTATCGAGGATCCACTTGAGCTTGGTCGCCGAGAAATAGGCGTCGAGGATGAGTCCGGTCTTGGCCCGGAACTTTTCCGTCAGCCCTCTGGCCTTCAGCTCGTCGCAGTATTCGCTGGTGCGGCGGCACTGCCAGACGATGGCGTGGCAGATCGGTTCGCCCGTCTCCTTATCCCAGACGATGGTCGTCTCCCGCTGGTTGGTGATGCCGATGGCGGCGATGTCCTCCGCCCGGGCGCCGATCTTGTTCATGGCCGAGAGGGCCACGCCCAGCTGGGTGGCCCAGATCTCGTTGGCATCGTGCTCCACCCAGCCCGGCTTCGGGTAATACTGGGCAAACTCCTTCTGCGCGACGCTGCAGATCTCGCCTGCCTTATTGAACAGGATGCAGCGGTTGGAGGTGGTTCCGGCGTCCAGCGCCATGATGTACGACATAGGCTCTTTTCTCCTTTTCCTGCTCTTGGTTTCTGGTTCAGAACGCCAGCGCGGGGCTGACCTCGTTCCGCCGCTGGGTCTGGACGATGCACTCCCTGTCCGGCACGACGCCCGCCGCACCGAGGGTGGAAAAAACGGTCTGCAAGGCCAGCGCGGGGGTGTTGTTCTCCTGCGAGAGGTGGCAGAGCGCGAACTTCTTGCAGCCCCCCTGAATGAGTTCCAGCAGCTTGGCTGCGCACTCGTCGTTGGAGAGGTGCCCTCTTACCGACTCGATGCGGGCGCGCAGATAGTAGGGGTACGGCCCGCTGCGGAGCATATGCAGGTCGTAGTTGCTCTCCAGCGCCACGAGGTCGCAGTCCGAGAGGGCTTCATGTACGACGGGGGTCAGCACACCGAGGTCGGTGGCGATGGTCATGGTCTTTTCGTCAGGGGTATGGATGCGGTAGCCCACGCAGGGCACATCGTGGCTGGTGGGGAAGGCTTTGACCCCGAATCCCCCGATCTCTGCTTCCCGGCCCGGCGTCAGGGCCGTCATATCGCAGGAGGGGGGGACGACATGGTTCTCCTCCAGAAACCCCAGCGTCTCCTCCGCGCCGTACACCGGCAGCGGATGCTTTTTCAGGAAGGTGGAAAGCCCCTTCACATGGTCGCTGTGCTCGTGGGTGACAAGGATGCCGTCGCAGTCGGCGGGGTCCAGCTCCACCGCCTTGAGGGCCGCGCCGGTGGTCCGGACGCCCTTGCCCATATCCACGATGAGATACCGCTGCCCGCAGCGCACCACGCTGCTGTTGCCGGACGAGCCGGAGTAAAGCGAGATAAATTCAGACATGATAAACCTCAACAAACAAAACCTCTCCGTCTGCTTTACGTCCGTTGATGCAGCGTCTCCCCCTTGTCCGGGGAGGCGGCATCGCGCAAACGATGACGGAGAGGTTTTTCTCAATTACATAGCCTGTTCCAGTGCAGCGGGCACCCGCTCCACCTTCTCGATGTCTGCGCCAAGGCCGCGCAGCTTCTCGACGATGTTCTCATAGCCGCGCTCGATGTGGCCGATCTCCTCGATCTCGCTGGTGCCGTCGGCCATCAGGGCCGCGACCACCATCGCTGCACCGGCACGCAGGTCGGAGGCGCGCAGCGGGGCGGGAGAAAGCTTCTCGACGCCCTCAAACACGGCCACCTGACCGTCCACCTGCACGTTCGCGCCCATCTTGCGCAGCTCGTCCACATAGCGGAAACGGTTGTCCCAGACGCTCTCGGTGACGGTGGAAGTCCCCTTCGCCACGCTGAGCAGGACGCCCATCAGGGGCTGCATATCGGTGGGGAAGCCCGGGTGGGGCATGGTGTTGATCTTGAGGGGCAGGATGTCGCCGGTGCGGCGGACCCGCACAGCATCGTCAAATTCCTCCACCTCGACCCCCGCACGGCGGAGCTTTGCGGTGATCGGCTCGAGGTGCTTGGGGGTGACGTTCTTCACCAGCACATCGCCGGCGGTGGCTGCGGCGGCCACCATATAGCTGCCGGCCTCGATCTGGTCGGGGATGATGCTGTAGGTGCAGCCGTGCATCCGCTCGACGCCGCGCACCTTGATGACGTCGGTGCCTGCGCCGCGCACGTCTGCGCCGCACATATTCAGGAAGTTGGCCAGATCGACAACATGGGGCTCCTTGGCGCAGTTCTCAAGGATGGTCTGGCCCTTTGCCATCACGGCAGAGAGCATCCCGTTCATGGTCGCGCCGACGCTCACCTTATCGAAGAAGATGTGTGCGCCGTTCAGCTCCTCGGCGTGGACGGTGATCATGCCGTAGTCCACGCTGTCCTCTGCGCCCAGTGCGCTGAACACCTTGAGGTGCTGGTCGATGGGGCGGGGGCCGAGGTTGCAGCCGCCGGGCATGGCCACCTGTGCCTTGCCGAACCGGGACAGCAGCGCACCGAGGAAGTAATAGCTGGCGCGCATCTGGCGGGACAGGTCATCCGGGACGTTGGTGCCGGTCAGGTGGGTGGTGTCGATCTCGTAGGTGTTCTTGTTCAGCATCCGCACCTTAGCGCCCAGCACGCTCAGGATCTTCAGGCTCACCGCCACATCGCTGATGTCCGGCAGATTCTCGATGACGCAGACGTCTGCTGCCAAGATCGTAGCGGGCAGGATGCCCACAGCCGCATTCTTCGCGCCGGAGATGATGACTTCGCCGTGCAGGGGCTTACCGCCCGTAATAACAAACTTTTCCAATTTTATGATCTCCTTGTCACAAGCCCGCTCCCCGCAGGCCCCAAAGGTGAATTACTCAAGGTGCTTATTCCTTCTCGCTGTACAAAGCTCACAACCAATCGGTATACTTACAGCTATCTTATTATACACAACTTCCAGCAAAAAGCAAAGCCCCAATGCACGCTCATCGATTATTTTCTGTTTTGCCCAGTTTCTTTTCGAATATTCTCCGATTTTGTCTCTTTTTAAGGAAAATTTTACAAAAGCGCCGCTCACCACACGCTGTCGTCGCAGCGGGTCTCCTTGATCCAGCCCAGCTGATAGGCCCGGACCAGCTGCTTGAGGTCGTGGACCTTCTCTCGCAGCACCTCGCCCTCGTCCGTCTCCTCCACGAGGATGCGGTGGTTCTCCGTCTCGAGGATGTTCTTCTGGGAAAGGATGTCGAGGTTCTCATTCACGGCCTTTTCGGCGCTCTCGAAGGGCTGGTGGGTACGCAGGGACATGGTGCGGCTGGAATAGACCAGCGTGTAGCCCGCAATGCCGGTCTTTTCGTGGTAGGCGCGGCAGAAGCCGCCGTCGATGACCACGAGGCGTCCGCCGCCCTTGATGGGGCTTTCGCCCTTCTTCTCCTGCACGGGGACATGGCCGTTGACGATGTGGCTGGTGCCGGGCAGTCCGAACTCCGCGAGGATGCTGCGGCAGACGGCCTCTTCGTTGTACCATGTATAATAGGGGTCCTTCACCTCGGTGTGGGTCGAAGGGTCGGAGACGTACAGCCGCTCGAAGGTGGTCATGGCGCTGCGGCCGTACAGGGGCGAGAGCTTGCCGCACCACAGATACCACAGGAAATCCTGTCCGCTCTGGCGGGCGGCGCTGCCCTCGGGGGCGAAATAGCCCCGGCGGGCGCGCTCGTCGCAGTAGTCCATGAGGGCGCGGCCCGAGTAGGCATGGCCCTCGAACCGCTCCACGGCGAACGTCCCCTTCTTGGTCATGGGCACCACGCCGTGGTAGAGCAGGTTGCCGTTCTCGATGTGGTAGACGCTGCCCTTGGCATAGAGGAACTCGACGTGCTGCTGCAATTTCTCACTCTGACGGAAGGACTGCACCAGCTTCTGGAGCACCACCTTCTCATCGCTGTTGAGGGCGGTGGGGTCGGCAGGGTCTACCGTGGGGAAGGAGGTGTCCCGCAGGGGGTACTCCCTGCCTCCCACCACGACGGTGCCCTTCTCCCAGTCGATGCGGCGCAAATAGTCGCGGTCCGCCATCTTGAAGTCGGGGTTGCGGTCGATGACCTGACACTCCAGCTTGAGCATCAGGATGGTGATGGCCTTGTGCATGACGGCGCAGCGGTGGAGCATCCCGGGGGTGTAGGGGCCGCGGGCGGCATCGGTGTGGGGCATCCAGATGGACAGGTCATCCTCGCCGTAGAACTGCTCCGCCATCCGCTGCAGATGGCGGAGGTTGATGCCGTAGCAGTCCTCCACCATGCCGTGATTGTGGTAGGCGAGGGTCGTTTTCAGGACGGTGCAGATGCAGATGGGGCTGCCCGCCGCAGCGCCCATCCAGACCACATCGTGGTTGCCCCACTGGATGTCCACATCGTGGTGGCGCATCAGCAGGTCGAGGATGACGTCCGGCCGGGGGCCGCGGTCGAACAGGTCGCCCACGATGTGGAGCTTGTCCACCGCCAGCCGCTTGATCAGCTCGCAGAGGCGGACGATGAACTTATCGGCGCGGCCATTCTCGATGATGCTGCCGACGATCTGGCCGTAGTAGAGGTCCTTGTCGTGGTCCTCGAAGTGGGCGTGGAGCAGCTCATCCAGAATGTAGCCGCAGCTGGAGGGCAGGCAGGCCCGGACGTGCTCCCGGGTGTGTTTGGAGGAGACGAGACGGCAGATGTTGATGAGGCGGAGCAGGGTCTCGCTGTACCACTGTTCCAGCGCCTCCTCGTCGGCGCAGCGCTGCTTGAGCTGGGGCAGCTTCTCGTTCGGGTAATAAATGAGGGTCGCCAGCTCGGCGCGGGTATCCTCCGGCACCGCATCCCCCAGCACGATGTCCACCTTCTCCCGGATGACGCCGGAGGCGGAGTTCAGGATATGTACGAACGCCTCGTTCTCGCCGTGCAGGTCACTCATGAAGTGTTCGGTGCCCTTGGGCAGCTTGAGCAGCGCCTGCGTGCTGATGATCTCGCTGGCAGCCGCTGCCTGCGAGGGATAGTCCCGGGCCAGAAGGCTCAGATATTTCAGGTTGTCCCGGATCTCTTCGTTTTCTGTGCGCATGGTTTCCTCCAGATCATGTAGTATTCTTGCATGACATGCAATATTCATTCTTAGTATACCACTTTCGGGGGCAAAAATGATATAATAGCCCCGGATAATTTATTATGATTCTTTCTCATAGGAGTTGGACGATATGCCTAAAATTCTTTCCGTGACGCCTCCGGCCTCCTGCACCCTCTGCCCCCGCCGCTGCCGCGCCGACCGCGCAGCCGGGCAGGTGGGCTTCTGCGGGGCGGGCCGTACCCTGAAAGCCGCCCGCGCAGCCCTGCATTTCTGGGAGGAGCCGTGCATCAGCGGCACCCGGGGCAGCGGCACGGTGTTTTTCTCGGGCTGCACCCTCAAGTGCTGCTTCTGCCAGAATTACCCCATCAGCGCCGAGGGGCTGGGCAGGGAGATCACGCCCGAGCATCTGGCCGAGATCTTTCTCGATCTGCAGCGGCAGGGCGCACACAACATCAACCTCGTCACCCCCGGCCAGTGGCGGCCATGGATCATCGCCGCGCTGGACCTCGCCCGGGCCGGGGGGCTGCATCTGCCCATCGTCTGTAACACCGGCGGCTACGAGACGGTGGAGAGCGTGGAAGCGTGGCGCGGCTCCATCGACATCTGGCTGGCCGACCTGAAATATGTATCCTCTTCCCTCTCCGCCGAGCTTTCCGCTGCGCCGGACTACTTCGCACAGGCCAAGCCCGCCATCGAGGCCATGATGGCGCAGGCGGGCCACCCGGTGTTCGACGGCGAGGGCATATTGCAGAAAGGCGTCATCCTCCGCCATCTGGCCCTGCCCGGCCACATCGACGACAGCTTCGCCGTCCTCGACCAGATGGCCGCGTGGAATCAGGCCGACCCCGGCTGCTTCATCCCCAGCGTCATGAGCCAGTACACACCCTTCTACAAGGCCGCAGACCACGGCATCGGGCGGCGCATCACCACCTACGAGTACCGCCGGGTGGTCAACCGGGCCATGGACTTGGGGCTGACGGACGGCTATATGCAGCAGAAGAGCAGCGCCCGGGAGGAGTATACCCCGAGTTTTGACCTGACGGGCATTTGATTTCGTCATGATACACAAAAATCCCGCCGAATTTTCTCTCGCGGTGTCTTTCTTTTCCTTGCAAAACGCTCCCGAAAGCACTATAATGGATACAACGATGTGCGTCATTCAGGGTCTGGCTGCCCTGCTGAGCGCCAAACGTCCCCCGCCTCGAAATGGTATAGGCGAGGCCGGGGGCCAATGCCCGAGAAGAGCAACAGGAGGACCGTTATGGAACATTTCAACCCCATTCTGGGCCACGAGACCACCGGACAGAAGTTTATCACCTGCGGCGAGATCATGCTGCGTCTGACCCCGCCGAACTACGAAAAGCTCCGCATGGCGTCGAATTTTGAAGCCAGCTACGGCGGCAGCGAGGCCAACATCGCCCTTGCGCTGGCAAACCTCGGCGTGGACAGCACCTTCTTCAGCGTCGTGCCGAACAACAGCCTCGGCAAGAGCGCCGTGCGCTGGCTGCGCTCCAACGACGTCCACTGCACCCCCATGATCCTCACCGAGCCGAATGAGACCCCCTCCAACCGTCTGGGTACTTACTACCTCGAGACCGGCTACGGCATCCGCCCCTCCAAGGTCATCTACGACCGCAAGCACAGCGCCATCACCGAGTACGATTTCTCTCAGGTCGATCTGGACGCCCTGCTGGAGGGCTTCGACTGGCTGCACCTGAGCGGTATCACCCCGGCTCTGGCCCCCAACTGCCGCGGCCTCATCATCGATATGCTCAAGGTCGCCAAGAAGAAGGGCCTGACCGTCAGCTTCGACGGCAACTTCCGCTCCACCCTCTGGACGTGGGACGAGGCCCGCGATTTCTGTACCGAGTGCCTGCCCTATGTGGACGTGCTGCTGGGCATCGAGCCGTACCACCTCTGGAAGGACGAGAACGACCACTCCAAGGGCGACTGGAAGGACGGCGTGCCCCTGCAGCCCAGCTATGAGCAGCAGGACGAGATCTTCCAGCACTTCATCGAGCGCTACCCCAACCTCACCTGCATCGCCCGCCACGTCCGCTACGCCCACAGCGGCAGCGAGAACAGCCTGAAGGCCTTTATGTGGTACGACGGCCACACCTTCGAGAGCAAGCTGTTCACCTTCAACATCCTCGACCGGGTGGGCGGCGGCGACGCCTTTGCCAGCGGCCTCATCTACGCCATGCTCCACGACTATAAGGCCATGGACATGATCAACTTTGCGGTGGCCAGCAGTGCCATCAAGCACACCATCCACGGCGATGCCAACATCACCGACGATGTCAGCACCATCCGCAACCTCATGAACATGAACTACGACATCAAGCGCTGACGCCCCGGCGCAGGATGGCTGCAAAACGGCTCTGGTACGCCCAAAAAGCGTATCAGGGCCGTTTTTTGCCGCATCAGCACTCCCTGCCGGGATGTGATAAGTATGACTTATCCGAAATATTTCCCGGCTCTTCCTGCCAGAACATTGACAAATCTTTTTCTCCATGATAAAATACAGACGATTTTGAGAGACGAAGCGTGTCGAAGTCTTTTGAAAGCAATTAACCTTGGACCGCCCATGGGGGCTAGGTGCAGCGGAAGAGCCGACTCTTCCGCTGCGCCCTAAGGCCATACGGACAGCCGGGTCCACTGCCGACCGGCGGCGTGAGCTGCCATTATTGATTGAGTTACTGCGCTCCCGCAGATCACTGTGTCGGAGCGCCTGCCGCAGAGCAGATCTTATCCTGCGGCTAAGCTCTATATTTTATAAGTTGGTTCCTTTACAACCATGAAATTGCGCAAAAAGCGTGCGCAGACTTGTGAAACGGTCAATAAGAGTAGTAAAAGTGTAATTGCTATATAGACTCTCGTCATCCCGTCCTTTTGAATCCTGCTGTGATACTGCTCCGGTGTTCTGCCCGGGGAATTTATCCGCGCATTCAAACGGTTTTTCAAAGCGCAAGTCTGCACTCCGCGTGCAGGGCTTGCGCTTTTTTGTTTGTCCGCATGGGGGTAACAGGAGTCAGGGACGGAGGAAAAAACATGAGTGAGAACCGTACGAGGTTCCGGCTGGACCAGCGCCGCGCACCCATCTACGAGGCGCTGGAACAGTTCCGGCAGATGCGGGTGGTGCCCTTCGACGTGCCCGGCCACAAGCGCGGGCGGGGCAACCCCGAGCTGACGGCCTTTCTGGGCCAGCAGTGCGTGGGCGTGGACGTCAACAGCATGAAACCGCTGGACAATCTCTGCCACCCGGTATCGGTCATCCGGGAGGCGGAGGAGCTGGCCGCCGACGCTTTCGGCGCGGCCCACGCCTTCCTGATGGTGGGCGGCACCACCAGCTCGGTGCAGAGCATGGTGCTGACAGTCTGCAAGCGGGGCGATGAGATCATCCTGCCCCGCAACGTCCACCGCAGCGTGCTGAACGCTCTGGTGCTCTGCGGCGCGGTGCCGGTCTACGTCAACCCCGAGGTGGACAAGCGCCTCGGCATCTCGCTGGGCATGAAGCGGGAGCAGGTGGAAAAGGCCATCAAAGAGCATCCGAATGCCGTGGCTGTGCTGGTGAACAACCCCACCTACTATGGCATCTGCTCCGACCTGCGCGCCATCGTCAAGATGGCCCACGACGCCGGGATGCTCTGCCTCGCCGACGAGGCCCACGGCACCCACTTCTACTTCGGCGGCGGCAGCCTGCCCGTCTCTGCCATGGCGGCGGGCGCGGACATGGCCTCCGTCTCGATGCACAAGAGCGGCGGCAGCCTGACCCAGTCGAGCCTGCTGCTCATCGGCCCCAACGTCCACCCCGGCTATGTGCGCCAGATCATCAACCTGACCCAGACCACCTCCGGCAGCTATCTGCTGATGTCCAGCCTTGACATCTCCCGCCGCAACCTCGCGCTGCGGGGCCGTCAGGTGTTCCATCAGGTGGCCGACATGGCCGAGTACGCCCGGGAGGAGATCAACGCCGTGGGCGGCTACTACGCCTTCGGCAAGGAGCTTTGCAACGGCAACTCGGTCTTCGACTTCGACACCACCAAGCTCAGCGTCCACACGCTGGACATCGGCCTCGCCGGCATCGAGGTCTACGACATCCTGCGGGATGAGTACGACATCCAGATCGAGTTCGGCGACATCGGCAACATCCTCGCCTACCTCTCCATCGGCGACCGCCCGCAGGAGATCGAGCGTCTGGTGAGTGCGCTGGCCGAGATCAAGCGCCGCTACCACACCGACGGCGCGGGCCTGCTGAGCCAGGAGTACATCGACCCCGTGGTCGCCGCCAGCCCGCAGGAGGCCTTCTACGCCCCCAAAAAGAGCCTGCCCCTCCGGGAGACCGAGGGGATGGTGTGCAGCGAGTTCGTCATGTGCTACCCCCCGGGAATCCCCATCCTTGCCCCCGGCGAGCGCATCACCAAGGAGATACTGAACTATATCGAGTACGCCAAGGCCAAAGGCTGCAGCATGACCGGCCCGGAAGACCCGGACATCCTGCACCTGAATGTTCTGGCATAAGGAGAAGCAGATGGAGTTTTGGTTTTCGGAATTTCACACCCCGGACGTCAAGCACAGCATCCGGGTCAACAAACAGCTCTACTCCAAGCAGAGCGACTACCAGCGCATCGATATTTTTGAGACGCCCGAGTTTGGCCGGGTGCTGACGCTGGACGGCAACGTCATGCTCACCGAGCGGGACGAGTTCATCTACGACGAGATGATCGTCCACGTCCCGATGGCCGTCCACCGGGAGGCCAAGGACATCCTCGTCATCGGCGCAGGCGACGGCGGCGTGGTGCGGGAGCTGACCCGCTACGACCGGGTCGAGCGCATCGACCTCGTGGAGATGGACCCGCAGGTCGTGGAGGCCTGCCGCGCCTATCTGCCCGGCAACGCCTGCCGGATGGATGACCGCCGGGTGCACATCTACTTCGAGAACGCCCTGAAGTACATCCGCCGCTGCGAGGCTGACTACGACCTCATCATCGTGGACTCCTCCGACCCCTTCGGCCCCTCTGAGGGCCTGTTCACCCGGGAGTTCTACGGCAGCTGCTTCAATGCCCTGCGAGAGGACGGTATCATGGTCAACCAGCAGGGCAGCCCCTTCTACACCGAGGACGCCAGCGCCATGCAGCGCAGCCACAAGCGCATCGCGTCCACCTTCCCGGTCAGCCGGGTCTATCAGGCCCATATCCCGACCTTCGCCGCCGGTTACTGGCTCTTCGGCTTTGCCAGCAAGAAGTACCACCCCATCGACGACCTCGACGCCGACGCATGGAAGGCGCTGAACCTGCGCACCCGCTACTACACCACCCGGCTCCACGTCGGAGCCTTCTATCTGCCGGCATTCCTCGAGGAGATGCTGCGCGAAGTGGAGGAACCCAAATGATCTCACCCAATGTTGAAACCTTCATCGGCTGCGACAGCAGCTACCGCGCCGCCGACATCGTGCTCTACGGCGCCCCCTTCGACTCCACCACCAGCTACCGCCCCGGCGCACGGTTCGGCCCGTCGGCCATCCGGCACGAGAGCTTCGGCCTCGAGACCTACAGCCCCTACCAGAACGCCGACCTCACCGACTTCGACGTCTTCGACAGCGGCGACCTCGAGCTTTGCTTCGGCTCCAGCGAGGCAGCCCTCGCCGACATCGAGGCCCGGGCGGCGGAGATCCTGAAGGACGGCAAGCTGCCCCTCCTGCTGGGCGGCGAGCATCTGGTGACGCTGGGCGCTGTGCGGGCCGTGGCGCAGAAATACCCCGGCCTCCACATCATCCACTTCGACGCCCACGCCGACCTGCGGGACGACTACCTCGGCGCGAAGCTGAGCCACGCCTGCGTCCTCCGCCGCTGCCACGAGCTGGTCCCGATGGTTTTCGGTAAATCGGCCGATGATTTGTCCTTGCAGGTTAAAGATAGTTCCCGATTCGATAAATTCGTCCTGTTCTATTTTCTCGATACCCATGTGGTCGTTCATACGGAAATATAGAGTTTGGGTCATTAAAATTTTGGAACCGTTAAATCCCCATACCGTTATTTCGTAGTTGGTATCGATATATATTTTGTCGAAGGTGTACGTGGTATAACTATTGTTGATGTTGTCTTCGAGGTTGTCTTCCCAAATCTTATCTCTGTTTGTGTCGACGATTTTTATCGTATAGGTTTTTGCATCCCAAGCATGAAATCCCACAGTCAGTGTGCAAGATTGTGCATCCTGTACCTTTACATCGAGAATATCGATCTTCGGCTGGTCGGGGTATGTGCGGATAAAGAAAGGGTAGTTGATTTCATAGGTTATTCCTCCATATTGGGTTTTGCAGTAAATATTGCAAATGACATCACCGTCATCGTTCCGTTTGTCCATATATTCCACAGTGGGTA
>OLSP01001916.1_pt1 | contig 17873 bp, 15 predicted proteins | sample 1672941 | NCBI WGS metagenome assembly OLSP01 (sample SAMEA3136739, study PRJEB25190) | human gut metagenome | reverse complement strand
ATATTGTCTTTGTAAAGTACGAACTGCCCATCCTGATTTTGCGGATTCAATTTCACTTTTGATCTACCAAGTCAAGCAAATCCTCCTGCAAATAGGTTAATCTGATGTAGCGTTTGATTTGTCGTCCACTCTTATTATTTTCCTTTCCCAGCTGTTCTGCACTGCTTTCCGAAAATTTCTTTCCCTGATGCTTCAGCGCCTCATATTTTATTCTGTAAGCCCAAGCCTTCTCGCTATAAAGCAGTTCTTCTCTCTGGTTATTGGAATCCACCATCAGAATTGCAGACTCATCATCCGTCAATTCTCGGATGATAACAGGCATTTCTTCCAGCCCTGCCTTCTCACAGGCTCTTTTTCTTCTGTGACCGGATACAATTTCATAGCCGCCCAAGGCACGCGGGCGAACCAATGCCGGCTCTAAAACACCGTTTATCCGAATACTCTCGACCAATTCGTCCATTTTCGCATCATCAAGCACACGAAATGGGTGCTGTGCGTATGGAAATAATTTTTCCAACGGAACCATTGTTGTTATGTGCTGCACCGATTCCTTTGGAATACCGAACAAACTGTCGAAGCTTTCAAATTTAATCCCTTTCGCTGTTCCTGCTCTCATCTTCAAGCACCTCCTTCGTCAATGCCTCATACGCTTGTCCAACCGTTCCATTGGGATCATATTGAAAAATACTTACGCCCTTCGCTGTTGTTTCTGCAGCACGAACAGAGAGGGGAATTTTATTTACAAAAACATTCAGCATTGTTCCATAATTCTCCTCCAGAAGCTCTGTAATATCTCTGGCATTTTTTGTCCTCCTGTCAAACATGGTTACCAGTACACCCTCAACCTCCAAACGAGGATTTAACTGGCGTTTCACCTGTGCGATTGTTTTCATCAGCTGCTGAAGCCCTTTGATTGGCAAGTATGCTGCCTGCACAGGTATCAGAACGCTGTCTGCACACGCCAATACGTTAATTGTAAGCATCCCAAGCGAAGGCATCCCATCAATCAAAATATAATCATAATGCTGCTTTATGCTCTCGATATAGCGTTTCAGAATCAATTCTCTGCTCATGACATTGACTAACGAAATCTCCATTGCAGATAAATCTATATTGGAAGGCAGCACGTCCACTCCCTCGCTATGACGAAGAATTGCATAGTCCTTGTCCATTTCAACCTCATTGATGGTATTCATCATAACAGTTGCAAGCGTATGGTTGATTTCATCCGGATTGATGAATCCTAAACTCGCTGTTAAATCTCCCTGCGGGTCTGCGTCAATCAGTAATACTTTTTTTCCGCACCTTGCTAAACCAATCCCTAAATTCCCACAGGTCGTTGTTTTGCCAACGCCACCCTTTTGATTTACTACTGCAATTACTTTACACATTTCCTCCACTCCTTTTTATCATAAAAACAGTGCCTATTCAGACAATACCTCTTTACAGTTTTCTGATGACCGGTCGCTTCAAACTGTCTAAATTTTCTGTTTTACACTGCTATTTACAATAGGCGCGGCGCTATGTCTCCCGTATTGAAAAAAAGGCACTCAAAAAGCTGCGTGCCGCTTTTCAGTAAGAATCAGGGCTTTGCCCTGCTACATATCCCATTTCTATCCCCTTTTTTTGCAATCAAAAAAGCAGCTCCCCTTCAGAAACTGCTTTTCCGTTTATTCATTATTTTATTATTTTATTTTCAGAACCCATTTCCTCTATCATGTAGTTTTATATCAGCAAAAACGATTCCTCCTCAAATTGCTTCAGATGAAATATCACACACCACTCCACATCATCCGTCACGGGTTCAAAGTGCAGAGAGGAATAAATCGTATGCAACTCCTTCTCTGCGTCATCCGTTTCACAAACCACAGTCCCAAAGTAAACCATACCATTTTGCGCTTCCGGTGCGAAAGGCTCTGTTTTTTGGACAATTTTTATCGGCTTATCACTTTCTGCGCAATCATAGATGGAAATATCCTTCCCTTGTTCCGGTGAAATGGTGTAGCACATAGCGGTAAGATACATCGGGTATAGCCATTGCTCTGAACCGGGCAGCTTCTGCTCCATCGTCTGTGGCTTGTAGATCACGCCGGTCGGGTTGTTCGGCGTATTCACGATAAGCGCCTTCGTCCGCGCGGTAATCTTTGCCTCCAGATCGGCAAGATCCGGCTGAAACGTCTCCAGATTCGGCTGTACAATCACAATCTTTGCGTCAAAATTCGCCGCATACTGGCGATATTCTCCGAAGAATGGTGCAAACACGATGACCTCATCGTCCGGATCGAGAATCGTCTTAAAAATAATGTTGAGCCCGCCTGCGGCGCCGACTGTCATCACCAGATTGTGTGCCGTAAACTTTGTTCCGAAACGTTCGTTCAAATTCTCTGCGATCGCCTGGCGTACTTCCTCGTAGCCCGCATTTGCCATATAACCATGAATGCCCAGAGAACCTGCCGCTCCCTTTGCATCCGCCTCATCCAGAAGATCACGGATCGCATCGTTTAACGCCTTCGGCGCCGGGGTTGCCGGATTGCCGAGTGAGAAGTCAAACACATTCTCCTCCCCGTACTTTGCAGCCATCTCCCTGCCCTCATTGAACATGGCGCGGATTGCCGAATTGCCCTCCAGCGCTTTTTGTATTCTCTTTGATACCATAATACCTATCCTCTTTTCTGCGGTCTGACCCGCATCGTTTTCTCATTCCTTTACTTTACCAAATTACCACATGAAAGTAAACGGTCATTTGAAAAAATTTGCTCCATGCACAAGTATAACACATTTATCGGGAATTGAAAAAAAGAACGGACAACTTCCGGGGAAAAAATCCCCGTCCCGTTATCCGTTCTTTTCCTCTCTCTATTTCTATGCATTCACCGTATCCACAAAGCGCATGAAGGCTGCTCTGCCCTCTTCCGTGCACTTGTAGACTCCTGCGTCGGTGAGAACCTCCTTAAATACCAGACCGATCTCTGTCTGAACCATCTCATGCAGCCTCTCCGGTGTGATCTCGCCCTCCAGACCGCTGCCGGCGGTAAAGCCGTACTTTGGAAGAAATTCCTCCACCCAGTCTGCATGCTTCGCCAGCTTCTCGTCCGCACGGATGTCAGCGCCGTCCAAGATCGCCTGCTCCAGATCCGCCATCTCATCCTTTAAGCGTGCCGGAAGAACTGCCAGACCCATAACCTCGATCAGACCGATGTTCTCCTTCTTAATGTGATGAAGCTTTGCATGCGGATGATATACACCGAGCGGATGCTCCTCTGTCGTAATGTTGTTGCGCAGTACCAGATCCAGCTCATACGCATCGCCGCGCCGTCTTGCAATCGGAGTGATCGTATTGTGCGGCTCGCCGTCTGTCTCGGCGTAGACGAATGCCGCCTCGTCCGTGTAGCCTCTCCATGCGAGGAGAATCTTGTCTGCCAGATCGATCAGACGATCCTTGTCCGTAGCGCTGATACGGATGACAGACATCGGCCATTTTACAATCCCTGCCTTTACATCCTCATATCCTTTGAATGTGATCTCGCGCTCCACCGGTGCCTTTGCCATGGCGAACTCATAATGACCTCCCTGGAAATGATCGTGGCTTAAGATGGATCCTCCGACGATCGGCAGATCGGCATTGGAGCCGACAAAATAGTGCGGGAACTGCTGCACGAAATCAAGCAGCTTTCCGAAGGTAGCGCGCTCGATCTTCATCGGTGTGTGGTTTGCGTTGAACACAATGCAGTGCTCGTTGTAGTAAACGTACGGAGAATACTGGAAAAACCAGTCGCTCTGGTTGATGGTCACCGGAATGATGCGGTGGTTCTGTCTCGCCGGATGGTTGATACGTCCTGCATATCCTTCGTTCTCCTTGCACAGAAGGCATTTCGGATAGCCGCTCTGCTTTGCTAACTTCGCCGCCGCAATCGCCTTCGGGTCCTTCTCCGGCTTCGACAGGTTGATCGTGATATCCAGCGTTCCAAACTCTGTGTCCGCCGTCCATTTCAGATCCTTCTTCACGCGGTATCTGCGGATATAGTCCGTGTCTCTGGACAGCTTGTAAAAATAATCCGTCGCCGCCTGCGGAGACTCCTTCTCATAAAGATCATAGAAACGGCGAACCACCTCGCTCGGTCTTGGAACCAGCATGCTCATGATCTTTGTGTCAAACAGATCGCGGTATGTAATCGTATTGTCCGGAATCAGCATCTGCTCCGCCGCGTAATCGAGCATCTCTGCAAGGATCTGCGGCAGTGCCTCCTCGGCGCTCTCCTGCGTCATCGGCGTGCGCTTCTCATAAGCCGCCGTGACTTCATCCTCCAGTTCGTCAATGTGAAACAGCTCCAGCAGACGGTTGATCGTAAACCGCTTATCCTGCGGCTCTATGAGTCCCGTCACCAGTCCGTATTCTGTCAGTTCCAATATTCTTTCCTGTATCATGATCCAACCTCGTTTCTAAATATACTCTGTCACTACGCCAATTTTACCGGGCCGTCACCGATCTCTACGACATAGAAATCTGCGGCATAGCCAATCTTGTTCTTATAGGCGGTTCCGACCTTCTCGATAAACGCATCCACCGCGTCATCTTTCACGATGCTGACCGTGCATCCGCCAAAGCCCGCACCCGTCATGCGGGAACCGATCACACCGTCAATCTTCCATGCTTCCTCAACCAGGGTATCCAGCTCGATTCCCGTTACCTCGTAATCATCACGCAAAGATACGTGGGAGTCATTCATCAGCTTTCCGAACAGCGCGACATCGTTGTTCTGCAGTGCCTCCACCGCCTTGATCGTTCTCTGGTTCTCATATACGGCATGTTTTGCACGCTTTCTACACACCGGACTTGTGATCGCATCCTGATACTGCTCAAACTGCGCTTCTGTCAGATCGCCGAGGGCATCAATCTTTACCACTTTCTGTAACTCTGCAAGTGCCGTCTCACACTCGCTGCGTCTCTCGTTGTATTTGGAATCGCCGAGTCCGCGCTTTTTGTTGCTGCAGGAGATCACAATCTTCGCATTCTCGAGCCTGATCGGCGCATACTCATACTTTAAGGTCGCCGTATCCAGGAAAATCGCATGTCCTGCCTTGCCCATCGCAATGGCGAACTGATCCATGATACCGCAGTTGACGCCGTTGAACTTGTTCTCGGAATACTGGCCGATCAATGCCAGATCCTGATTCGTCACATCAAAGCCGAACATATCACGCAGGATGAATCCGGTCAGCACTTCCACCGATGCGGAAGAAGACAGTCCGGAACCGTTCGGAATATTGCCGAACAGCACGAGATCCATACCGGACTCCACTTTCATGCCCTTCTCGCCGAACGCCCACATCACACCCTTCGGGTAGTTCGTCCAGTCTGCTTCCTTCTCCGGCTTTAAGCCCTCCACGGAAGACTCCAGCACACCGAGATTTTCAAAATTCATGGAATAAAAGCGAAGCTTCTTGTCGTCTCTTTTTCTCGCCACACCGTAGGTACCGATCGTGAGCGCACATGGAAATACATGTCCTCCGTTGTAATCGGTATGCTCACCGATCATATTCACACGTCCCGGTGCGAAATAAACTCCGATCTCTCCCTCATCCCCAAATAATTCTTTAAACTTTGCAAGTACTGGTTCCCAGATCATGCGTTACCTCCTTATACATCATTTTTTCTATGAATGGTTTCTGTTACCGTCCTGTTGTAATTCTATTATAACGTCTCTGTGTTCCTTTGCAATAGACCTTTTTCAAACTGCAACATAATCAAAAAAACATGCAACAAAGTTGCATGTTTTTCCACACTTCACATTGGCACTTTTCCTTTCTGTGACAGGTGATATTATAAAAAGCACCTCCTGCAGCTTTCAGCTGGAATGCCTATGGAATATTCTGTTCAAAAAATGCGGCATTTCTAACCAGCCGGCGACTGCATCTGCGATGATCCGTGTCTTTCCAAGTTTGGAGCACTCCACGGACTGTGTCCGCAAATCATGAGACAATTTAGGAACTTCCGTGCGGCGCTTTGCGCGTTTCCGAATATAACATAATCGCGCGAACTGATGTCTGAGGTGACTTCTGCCTTGTTTTTAATAGCAGAAGCCGCCGAGTTTCAGTTCGCGCGATTTTATAATGTCTATGAGGAAGCGCACATTAGCGCCGCTAGGAAGTCCGCTCATTGTCTCTAATTTGTCGGACACGCTCCGGGAGAGTCCAAACGTGGAAGAGACACGGAATCTGATGCAAACTTCGGCTGGAAGAAATGCTCACATTTTTCTCCCACGAATGTTCCCTTTTCAGTTCCAGCTGAAATCGCAAGGCGTGCCATCTTATCATAGAACCTGTCGCAAAAAGGAAACTGCCTGCTACTTTGCTTTGCGCGCTGTAAGCTCCGCAACGTTGGAAAGCACCTTCTTTTTGGAGAGCGGATACAAAAAGAGCAGTGAGCATGCCAGCAGAACAAATCCGATCGCCGGGAAAAGAGTCGTCACGTTGTAGATTCCGTTTACGACGTCCTCGTCAAATGCGGTTGCGGAGCTGTATCCCACTATGGTAAGAAGCAGTCCGGTCAGACCGTTGGCTGCTGCCTGTCCGAGCTTTCTTGCGAAGGAATAGACGGAATAAACCGTACCGTCGCTGCGGATTCCTTTTTTCACCTCAATGTCATCGATGACATCGATGATCATTGCCCAGCACATCAGGTTGAAAAATGCCAGTCCGATGTAAGCAAACAAATAGATGCAGATGAAGACCACCACACTCTTTGTATGTACGATGTATCCCACAAACAGTGCCGCCGCGCCGATAAACGCACCGGCCGCGGACAGTTCCTTCTTGCCGATCTTATCCGAAAGCTTGGTCACAAATGTGGAGAGAACCAGTACCACAACACATGCCAGAAGGCTGCTGACGGAGATTGCCGCCGAGCTGTTGAAGTAGTTCGGGTAAATATAGTTGTTCATTCCGGACAGTGTCATCTGTACCAGCAAAAAGATCAGCGCGGAGATGACAATTCCCACAAATGCGCGGTTTGTAAATAATACTTTGAAAAGCTCAAATACGTTTTTCTGCCCCTCTGCACTCTGCATCTTCACACGCTCGGTGGTCAGATGGTAGCAGATCATATAGACAACGACTGCCAGAACGGAGCATACGGCAGATGCGATCATCGTCTGCGTGCCCCCGAGCACCTTGTGTCCCTCGGCATCCGTTGTGTACACAACCATCGGAAGGATCACCGCAATCACGATCTGCGCCACGGTGGCACCGATGGTTCTCCAGTTTGAGAGCATCGTCCGCTCCTCCGGCTTATCGCTCATCGCAGACGCCATGGAACCGTAGGGAATGTTCACGCCGGTGTAGCACACGGAACCCCAGAGAATGTAGGTAAAAAACATCCAGAATACCTTAAATCCCATCGGCATATCGGCAAAATACGGCGCGAAGATCAAAAACGAAGCCACGGCGACCGGTCCGGCAAAACGGCGGATCCACGGTGCAAATTTTCCTTTCGCCGTGTACGGACTGCGGTCGACCACCTGCCCCATGGCAACGTCCGTGAACGCATCCACTACCTTGGCAACCATCATCAGCGTTCCGACGAGCGCGGCGCTGACACCCATGATGTCGGTGTAGAACTTCATCATAAACAGCGCGGCAATCACAAAAGTGAGATCATTTGCAAAATCTCCCGCCGCATATCCGATCTTATCCCTCATGCCAAACGGGCGCTTTGCATTTTCTTCAAATATGGCAATATCTGCCGGATTTTCTTTTCGCATTGTACTCCCTCTCCTTCTTCTAATCATGCAGCATCCAGTCTAAAATATGCTGGATATACTGGTCCCAGAAATTCCAGTCATGACCGCCTTTGTCCTCCTCGTAGGTCAGATCTGCCTGTTTCTGTTCCAGCAGCTTTCTGACATACACATTCGACGGATACAAAAAGTCATCGCGCCCGACTGCCTGATACAGCTTCGGCACACAGCCGTTCTTTACATCCCTGTCATAGAGCGTAAACAGATCATAATCGCTCCCGGCAAGTTTGTCCGGATCCCCAAAGCAATCCTCCCAATGAAACGGATTGTTGTCGTTGTTCCCGGCTGCCGCCGCCTGATACAGTCCCGCAATGTCCAGCGCGCCGGACATGCTCGCCGCCTTCGCGTACAGCTCCGGTCTGGACAGTGCCAGATACCACGCGCCGTAACCTCCCATGGAAAAACCGGCGATAAACGTCTTCTCCCGCTCCCTGCTCACCGGAAATACATTGCGGATGAAGAGCGGCAGTTCTTCCGTAAAGAAGGTCTTGTACTTTTTCCCGCTCCGAAGATCCTGATAAAAAGAATTTTCCGCGGATGCCATGACAACCACAATCCCCCGGTCCTGCGCATAGCGGTCAATATTGCTGTAGCGCACCCAGGAAAATGCATCGCCGTACGCTCCGTGCAGCAGATACAGCACCGGAAGCCCGTTCTCGTAATCGTACTTCGCGCTGTGCCCCATCTGTGTGATCTGTTCACTGCTGCCCGGCGTTGGAACGAACACATTCAACGTAATATTGCTCCCCAGGGACGAGCTGTAATAGTGTGTCTCCATCAATGCCATTGCTTTTCCCCCTATCCATTCTTGTCTTTGCAGTTATGGTACCAAAATAGGAATAGCGAAACCACACCGTTTTTGCTTAATAACGTCTGTTTTTTTACATATCCTGCTATTTTTTCTCATTTTTGTAGATAATTTTTACAATTTTTATTATAATCAGCTACAGTTTTTGTAACTATTGCCTATACATATTCCGCCATAGTTGTAGAAATGGATCGAAGAAAACAGTGAGCCACGACACAGCAAGACTCGTAAAGGAGGTTTTCATTATGAAGTATCATGATATCACACCAGAGATGACCATCGGTGATCTGGTCAAAAGCAAAGTCTACGGGGACTTCGGCACCCACATTTTTACCGATATGACACCGGATCACTGGAATGCACCATTAGCAAGCTACGGGTTTGAAAAAGTCGGCTTTGTACCGACCTTACACCGCATGGAGGAACTCGCCGCCACCGGAAAAAACTATCTCTATCCGCTCTATTCCGAGGAGGAACGCATGAGTGAGTGGGACAAGGAGTCTCCTGCCTTCCTGCATTTTCCGGGTCCCATCGCCGGACGTCCCTACGCCGTGATCATCCCGGGCGGCGCCTTCAACCGCCAGTGGGGACTCGTGGAGGGCATGGCGATCGCCGCCGCCTTAAATGAGATGGGCTACACCGCATTCGTCCTTTTCTACCGCACGAAGCAGGACGCCGTCGTCGCCAAAGCCATCGAGGACATGTACGCCTGCATAAGGCAGATTGAGGCGCGTGCCGACGAATTTGAAGTGCAGGCGGGTCACTACATGATCGGAGGCTTTTCGGCAGGCGCTACTTTAGCGGGCGAGATCGGCTCCACCAATTTCGGCTGGAAGAGCGCAGGCGTTCCAAAGCCGGAAATGATTTTTCTTGCCTACACCGCAGTCCGCATGAAGGATTTCTATGCAGGCTACACTGCGTTCCCGGCAGGTCATCCGGTGCACGACGGGGCAGCCGCTTTTCTGCGCCGCGTGGCAGGACCGGAGATCACACCGGAAGCCGTCGAACCGTTTGACCTTACGAGCCACATGGATGCATCGTACCCTCCGGTCTACCTGACAGCAAACGAGGACGACCACACCGCACCGTTTTCCAACAGCCTGACCGTTGCAGAGACCTGTGAAAAGCTCGGCATTCCTCACAAAACCAGATTCGGCAAAACCGGAGACCACGGTTTCGGTCTCGGCATCGGACTGGAAGTCGAGGGCTGGCTTAAGGAAGCAGTCTCCTTCTGGGAGGAAGTGCGCTAGCGCAGGAGACCGCATGCGCTATGAATAACCGTATACGAAAAACAGGGCGCGGAATTCACTCATTTTACGAGTCGAATTCCGCGCCCTGTTTCTGTGAAGCGCTCCCCGGCTTTTTCATTGCTCTTTCTGTTATGCCGATGGTTACACCCATCTCTCGATCATCGCTCCGGCATGATCAACTTCACTTCCATGGATTGCCAGCCCCTGCGTTACCGCAGCGCCCGCTGCCGCCTTCTCAATATCTGCTACTGTACCGGAAAGGCCGCTTCCCTCGTATGCGTCAAGCGACTCCGGCAGATTCTTCACCTTCGGTCTCGCCTTTGCCTTCAGGTCACGCTTTGCCTCAGCAATGCAGGTATCATAATCCGCCGCATACGGCACCTCCTGCACAATCTCAAACAGGTCTGCACCGGTCAGCTCCGCAATCTTTTCGGCAGCCTTTTTCGTGTTTCCCTCCGAGATATATTTCTTCGTTCCGCCAAAATAATTTTCATCTGCTCTTGAATAAAATGCAACCAATTTCGCCATAATCTGTCTCCTTTCTGATGAAGACAGAGTAAACCCTGGAGTTTACTCCAAGTCAAGTGTTTTTTGCGGGCTTCGTTTTTTAGGCTGCGTCGGGCTTTCCACATGGCGGTACATAACAGACAGCACACCCACAGGCTCCCCTTCATATTCTCCTACTCTTCCACATTCTTTAAGCTCTCCGCCATATCCACGCGGTGTATTTTCCTTCCGGACAGGGCCAGCGCCAGAATATATGCCACAAGCACGAACACAAATGCCGCAAGAATCGTTTCCGCCCTCACCGGCAGGCTCATGCGCATTCCGGAAGACTGCGCCGATGCCAGCACCATGGAATAGGCGGTCAGATAGCCAAGCGGTACGCCGATCACAAAACCGACCGGAACCAGCAGATGACCGGACGAAAGCACAAAGCTTCGCACTTCCCGATCCCGGTAGCCGAGAATCTCCAGCATGGAAATATTGCGGCTGCTCTCCTCTGTAATCATGCCACAGATCATCACGACAATCAGGATACAGATGCACACGCCAAGCACTTTCAACAGTTTCAGCACAATTCCCGCGGTCGACGAGAGATGTTCCACCATATCCCTGTAATCCTGCAGGGAAGAGGATTTCTTCAACAGTTCCCCCGGTATCGCAAGCTTCTCCCTGCTGATAATGACATTGTATTCGTCCGCCGGTCTCTCAAGAATCGCAGCCGCATTCTCTTTTCCCGTCAGCACCAGCGATAAAATATCATTTTTCACAATGCCATCGATCACAACCTCCGTCTCCTCTAGCGTGACCGTGTTGTAAAAGCAGAAAGTATCTCCCGCCGCAATCCCGTAGCGCGCCGCGGCAGCACTTGTCATATAATACTTTTTGCCGGAGAGCGGCTCCCCGTCCTCGCTGCAAAGATCGGCAAACTGGTTCTCGTCGTCAAATCCGATCAGATTAAATCTAGAATCGTCCGCCTTTGCGCCGAAGCTCACATCAAAAACAGCATCCCCACCATAAGGATTGCCATCCGACTGGTAGGTGTTGAATCCGTATTCATACTGTCCGCCCAGCATCGCGTACGGCACTTTATTCTCCAGCAGATCCGCATAGGCATCCTGGAAGGCGCCGCCGAGCACAATGCAGAGCGTTGCAACCGCAATACCGATCACGAGCGTAATGCTGCGGAACCGGTTTACGCAGACTGTCCGGATATTGTAGATCACCCCGAGTTTTGCCTGACTGCCGTTTAAGATCCGGGATGTTTTTTCTTGGTGAATCCCCTTTAAGAGCGGGATAATCTCGACTTTTAATACCCCGCAGAGCACCAGGTAAGACACCAGCCCATAGACCACTAACGGCAGGAGAAGCGCCACCGCTAAAAGCCCCCAGGGAATCTTTACCTCATACGCGATATATTCCGCATCTCCGAAAAAGAATCCACAGAACATCCTTGAAAAAGGAATACAAAACAGCACTCCCAGAATATCTCCCGCCACTGCCGGAATCATGCCATATGCCATGTAATGCCGGATCAGCTCGGATTTCCGGTAGCCCAGCGCCATCAGTGTGCCGATCGTCTTTCCTTCCCGCCTTACCGTGCGCGCCAGAACCATCGCAATCACGGCGATCACCACAATCATAATGATCGGACAATACAGGGAAAATTCGGCGGACAGATTATCCGCCTCCCGGTACATCAGGCTGATGCGCGAGTTTGCACTGCGCTCCAGATACTCGATCGTCTGATATTTTTCGTAAACCGTTTTCCGGAAATCTTTTTCCAGGCTCTGATCCTTGTAACGGACCGAATAAAATACCGTACCGCCGAGACTCTCCATCGCATCCTTTCCTATGATGCCGATGCCGAAGCCCTCCTTGTCAGCCGCACTCTCCGAAAGATCGTAAAGCATGATCGCATAGTCCGGCTTCATGCCAAGTCCGCACACCTGAAAGTCCCGTCCTGCCAGATGCAGCGTATCTCCCACTGCGATGTGATTGGCTTTCGCGTAACGATACGTCACGACGATGTCATCCGCCGCCTCGATTTTTCGTCCCTCCGACACCGTGTACAGATCCAGCTTCTCCGTCGCGGCAAAAAGCCGCAGTCTGGTACCGTCATAATCCAGATCCGTATACTGCTGCCTTTCCAGCGTCACATCATACGCCTTCTCTAACACTTCCCGTTCCTCCTCCGGGATCTCCGTCATCGTCACAAACGAGGCATCCTCAACCCGGGTCTCATCAAAATACGGGGTAAAACATTCGTAGATCGAATGGCTCACGGCAAATGCCCCGACCAAAAGCATGATGGTAATGGCGGTCAAAATGCTCCCCGTCAGGTAGAAAGACAAATTTTTTCCCACACTTCTCGCTATTTTTTTCTGCAATGTCATCAGATATCCAGCTCCTCTATGCGTACCTTTTCATTCTCCGTGTTGCTCTTTACCTTTCCATCATGAAGCCGTATGACGCGGTCCGCCATCCCGGCTACTGCCTCATTGTGCGTGATGATAATCACGGTCGTATGATATTTCCGGTTGATCTGCTCTAAAATAGCGAGCACCTCTCTGGCGGAAGCGGAATCGAGCGCGCCGGTCGGCTCATCACACAACAGGATCGCGGGATTTTTGATCAGCGCTCTTCCGATGGCGCATCTCTGCTGCTGTCCGCCGGAGAGCTCCGACGGAAAATGCTTCGCGTGGCGGGAAAGTCCAAGATCTTCCATCAGTTCTGCAAGTGCAAGGGGATGTTCCGCAATGTCCGCAACAACACGGATATTCTCCTGCACGGTAAGCTCGGCAATCAGATTGTAGGACTGGAACACAACCCCGACATTTTTTCTGCAGTACTCTGTCAGTTCTTTCCGGTTTTGCTTTGCAAGCTCCACACCCTCCACCGTAACCGTTCCCGCATCCAGGCGATCCAGCCCGCCGATCATATTAAGAAGCGTGCTTTTTCCGGAGCCGGATGGTCCTAAAATCACACATACCTCGCCCTTTTCGATCCGCAAGTTGACATGATCCAACGCGCAAATCTCACTTTCACCCCTGCCATACTTTTTGACTGCATCCCTGATCTCAATCGCCATCGCTATTTTTCCTCCCTCATCCACTCGTTGATTGCTCCGGTGATCCGGCGCTCAATATCCACACGCGCCGCCTTGCACTCCTTCGGATATTTTCTTCCCGCGGCAAACACTCTTGTAATCAGGTCGCCTCCGACAGGCAGCATGGTCTTCACCATTCCCTCCGGGAACACGAAATGTGTGGCATGCTCGTAGATACCGCTTTCCACCTCGCAGGTATGCTCTCTCGCCGCCAGTCTTGCCTCCATCCGGCGGATATATTTTACCGTGTCCCACAAAACGTCATCCTTGGCACCAATCAACAGAAGTTTTCCTTTGATCTGCTCGACCTTGATATATTCCTCCTCCCGAATCGGATGCGCCGCCTCTGAATCCCGGAAAATATCGAGCGATGCGATCATATCTTTGCCGCGCTTCGCCTCCTCTTTTATCTTCCTGCCGTATTCCGGATGGCGGTATGCATACGGCAGATACGGCAGCGGCTTTCCCTGCCAGGAGACGCTCGACTCGCCCTCCCCCGGCCATTCCGTCTGTCCGTCGCGTTTTCCCTGATAAAATCCCTCCATCACGAAATCTGCCGGCGTCATGGCGATCGTCAGCGTAATCTCCGGGTAATAGGACGCTGCAATCAGCGCATACATTCCCGTCGTAGATGCGCCGGCGATTGCAATCTTTTTGATACCGCGCTCCTTTAGATATGTAATCGCAGCTCCGATCCGCTCTACCGGCAAGTTATGGTGGCTGTAGTCCTTATGCCCGGGGCTTAATGTGAGCATGCTAACGCCATATTTTTTCTGCATCCACTTTACCGCCATCTTCGCCATGTAATCCTCGCAGTCATCCCCCAGCATGGCAATGATCGCACAGGTACTTCCCTCCAGCGGCCAGTAACAGCCATAAAATCCCTTTTGTGTCTCTTTGATTTTTTCCATATACTGCTCCTTTCCTCCTGCTCCCGCTCAGGCTTCAAAAATCAGATCAAGAATCGTCTCGATTTGTACGCGCAATGTCTCCTCGTACACCGCCTCATGCAGCTCCACCCGCGATTCGACCGTTATGATCAGCACCTTGCACAAGTTGGCGACAAGCCCCAGATTGACGTCGGCCCGCACATGTTCCAGATAGCTTAACAGCCCCGCTGTGATCGCGCTCTCCTTTTCCAGATCCGGAACAAATGCCTTTGTCCCGGAAAAAAGCTTTGCCTCATCCTCCAGCGTCATGTGCGGATAAATGCTGATCTTCTCATCGATGACCGCGTATAAATACCGGCGTGCATCCTCCCGCCCCAGCTTTTTCTTACCCGTCAGGGCATCCTCTCCGATCAGCACTGGCATCAGCTTCCTTCTGTGATACCCGATCAGATCCGCCATGTACGCTTCCTTGTTCTTCCAGAAGCTGTAGAAGGTTCCGACCGCGATCCCGGCGGCTTGCGTGATCTTCGCCACCGATGTATGCGTCATCCCGTACTGCTTCAGCAGAGGGAATCCCGCCTCCAGCATCTGCTCTCTCAAGTTCTCTTTCTCTTCGTCCGTAAAAATGTGTGTCGGCATGCTCCATCCTCGCTGTGAATATTTTTATAAATCATTCATATAAATATGTTAGTCTTACCTAACCTATTTGTCAAGAACGTTTACATATTTTTTGATCCGAATTTCCAGATGCATTCCATCAGAAATCGAAGGGCATGATCTTCTTATCCTATTACTTATCACATCAAAACGGGGCTACCCGTTTCATGCGGCAGCCCCGTTTTTTATATTTCCGGTTTAAAATCACGGATCAGTGAAAGTGTCGGCAGTGCGTTGCCATCGTAGTCAAACAGCGCCTGATTTGCCCACTCGTTTCCACATGGTCCCGGATCGTTCATGTATTTTAAGGATGCCGGTGTTGCCCAGCCGGAGCCCGGTACCGGAATCCATGCCGGCTCCCAGTAGAAGAATCCCTTTCCTTTTCCGCCTTTGATGTGGCTGATGCGGTTCAAGAAATCCTCCATGAAATCGTACTGCCCCTGCTTTGTCATCGGATATTCGATCTTCTCCACAAGCGCCGGTCTGGTCGCATATCCCTTGCGCTCTTCATCGGAAAGCTTCTCGTAATTCTTGTAGTCTTCCATCGTATAGCCCATGGAAACCTCGGCAATCACCAGATCCTTGCCGTAGCGCTCTGCAATGTCATTCATGTTGTCGTTTAACATCTGCAGTGATCCGTGCCAGAACGGATAATAGGAAAGTCCGATAATCTCGAAATCCTCCCCCCGCTTTGTAAAATTGTCGAACCACTCGCGGTACAGCGCATTGTTTCCGCCGTTATCCAGATGAATCATCACCGGAATCGCCGCATCCGCTTTCCGCACCGCACGAATTCCCGCATTGACGAACGTCGCAATATTGTCATAGTTCGGGACTTTTCCCTCCGGCCAGAGCAGACCGTTGGAAAGTTCATTTCCCACCTGCACCATGGTAATATTGACGCCGGCATCCAGGAATGTCTGCATGGATTCCAGGGTGTAATCATAGACCGCCTGCTCCAGCTCCTTCACACCGTAATCTGCCCATGCCTTCGGCTTGATCTGTTTGCCCGGGTCTGCCCAGAAATCGCTATAGTGAAAATTGAGAAGCACGCCGAACCCTGCCGCCGTCACACGCTTTGCAATCTCAAGAGAAGTTTTCAAATCATTCTCCCCTGCGCCGTAAGATTCGCCGGTCTCCGACCACGGATCATTCCACAGACGGATACGGATGGTATCAACGTCATAGCTCTTCATGATCGCAAGGAGATCCCGCTCCTCCCCGTTATCGTAATACTTTGCACCACACCGCTCCAGTTCGAGCAGTGTGGACAGATCCATTCCTTTTACAAACTTCATATGCCTCTTCGCGGGCACAGATCTCATTCCATGCCCGCTCTCTCCTTTCTGTTTTTTTATATTCCACGGAAACCGAACCGCAGTGTTAACGGCTTTGTCACATCAATGTGATATTCCGGATGAACCGGAGCTCCCCAGCTGTCGTCTCCGCCGATGCCCATCTGTGCCAGTGCCACACGGACAACCGTGTAATGTACCTCAGGCAGTTCATACGCATGCATTGCATTTTCCAGTTCATGCGGTGTATAAGGCAGTGCGGAAAATGACAGTTCGTCTCCGGTAAAGAGCATGCCTCTTCCTCTTGCATCCGTCACCTTCGCGTAGCGCACGCCTACTTTGTTGCCGCACTCCTGCGGTACCAGATACTGCGCCATATTATCCGCCACGCGGTTCTTATATACACCGAGCTTCGCGCCGCATCTGCGGTCCGCATACGTCTCCTGCGGTCCAAGTCCGTACCACTCCAGCCTGTCATAATCCGCATTCAGCTTAAAGAGTATTCCAAATTCCGGCATATCGCCCAGCTCCTCCACCGGGTCATAGGTCAGCTCGGTCTGCACATACGCATCCGGCGTCACGGTGTAGGTCACGCGGCATTTTGCCTGCGGCGTGGTCGGGAGCAGATAGGTATACGTGATGGAGACGCTGTTCTCCTCTTCTCTCACAACCGGTTCCTCATAATCAAACATGCCCTTGCTGCTCATGCCGGCATACATACTCGCGATCTTCCACTGCGCCATCCGCCCCTGCATGCGGCTTCCGCAGTCATTGTCAATCGGCGCACGCCAGAAATTCGGCATCGGTATCTTCTCAATCAGCTCTTTTCCCATGTAGCGGTAGGACACCAGTCCGCAGCTGTTGTAGGAAAACAGTACGTCAAAATTCTCTCCCTTCACCCCCAGATTCCACTTTCCGCGGATGATCTGAAGTCCCGCCTTACGGTTCGTCACGCACTTTCCTTCATATTCTGCCGCGGCATCGCCGATTGTCCCACCATTTGCAGGTGATTTTGCCGCAAAAATCTTCTGACCGAACGCGATCTCATGCCCCGGCTTTGCCCAGAGCAGTTCTTCGCGCAGTACAAACGATACGGTCAGTGCGTATTCCGCCCCGGCTTCCTTTCCCGCATGTTCCAGTTCATCGGCAAGAGCCATGCAGCCCTCCAGTTCCGCCAGAACAAACGTCTTTTCCGAGAGCGGTGCCACAGACAGCGCTATTTTTCTGCGGCCTGCCGCCACGCCGTTCTTCTCCAGCAGAAGGATGCAGTCATACTCTGCCGTATCGGTAAACAGGTTTTTATTTTTTACCGTAAAACCATCTTCGGTAAAGGATACGCTGATGTTCTGGTAATTGAATTTTACTTCCTGCATCTTCGGTGACTCGGCGCGCCCCTTTGCATAGCAGATGCCGTTGCCGCTGAAATTATAGTCCGTCGGCCGCTCTAAGAAGTCACCGCCGTACGCCTGGAATTCCTTCCCGTAGCGATCCTTTTTCGTGATGGACTGACATATACTCACCAATCTTTTTATCGGAACCTAAGATATGATTGATCAGCCAGCCG
>OLSP01001909.1_pt1 | contig 17914 bp, 11 predicted proteins | sample 1672941 | NCBI WGS metagenome assembly OLSP01 (sample SAMEA3136739, study PRJEB25190) | human gut metagenome | reverse complement strand
GCTTTTCTCCATATTCCTATGGCGTTTATTTTCTGGTGCATCAAATTAATGGCAGTTGCTGGCTTGTAAGTAAATGTAGCATTGCCGACTTCAATAACGATTGTGATTCCATTTACATCCTGAATGGTCTGTACCGGTAGAACAGCACTGAAAACACTTCTGTCTGCCAGCGGTTTGATATTCACTTTATTGGATCCGCTAACAGTTGTTGTTGCCGGAGTTACATCAGAACCATTGTAAACAACTGTATAATCTGCTATAGCATCTTTGATTGTCACCGATTTGATAACGGGATTATCTATCGCTGTTGCATTTACTTCGATGGTCAGCTTGGCTAACGCATGCTTTAAGTCGAGAGACAGCGCTGTGTATTTGTCGTCACTTGCGGCTTTAGCTATCGATGTGTAAGCAACCAGCAAGTCCGAGTTTTTATACTTGTCGGCTGTACTTTGATTCGTTTCCACTTTGGCTGTAGTTGGAGCAGCAACAGGGGCTGTTGCATAGAAAGGAATGGAACCGGTAGCAGCAGCATGTATTGTGGCCCACTTCATCTTATCCGCGCTCAAATCCCAGATGGCTCCATCGTAACGGAAATCGGCATACTGGCCGGTAGCTGTATTTCCGGCCGTATTGTAATATAGATACAGTTGGTCGCCTGTCTGCCCATAAGAGCTGCTTGCCTTTGTGATCACTTCACCGGTCACGGTGGGGACAATCGTTACATACTTGCTGCTGATGGCAGGCGTTGGGTCATTCTCGTTATTACATGCGGTGAATAACAATGCGCTTAGCGCTAAAGCGGCTGTACCGCTTACGATTTGTTTTGTTCTCATAATCTTAATATTTAACTAGTGAATAATATGTTATAGTGATCAGGTTTACGGGGTATCGATAGTTATATTGCCGTCTGCCGCGGCCGTTGTCCAGTCGGTTACCTTCACATCATCCAGCTCGACACCTGTACCTTTTACCGTAAGCGTCAGGGTGGTATGTGTCCCATTTGCCAGACTGACAGGAATTACGGGGGCATAGGTATATACATTGGTAGCTGTTCCGGCTGTAATGGTGGTTTTTACTTTTGCACCACTGTTACTGATCTCTTGCGTGTCGTATTCACAAATTCAAAAAAATTTCCAGTAAAAATAGTATTAGAATATATGTACAATGAATCTGTTGTTTCTACCGGAATATAATGTTTACCTTCGATATTTTCAAATAATACCGTAAAATCACGTTTCGTCAAAATCCCTTCATTAATCAAATGATAATTACGATCTATCTTTTGAATTCCTGTAGTATACCAGTCCCTGTAAATCGTTCTGTACGCTTTGTTTTCTTTCTGTGCAAAAATTTTTCCTTTTTTATTTTCAAATCTATATCCAAGAAATTTTCTGTTAATCCCCTTAAAAATTCCCGTTTTGCTTTCATTTAAGGGAAGCTTTTCATTTTGCATCAAATATTCGCTTATATCCTGTAGCTGAAAGGATGCATTTTCATAAGACTGCGTATAAATATTTATATTATCTCCAAATCGACAAAATAAATATCCCTTCTTTTCCATATACTGATCCATTTCATTTAAATAAAAATTACTCAAAAGTGGACTCAATGGTCCTCCCTGAAGTAGTCCCTTATTCTTTTGGACAATAATATGATCATTTAAAACACTACATTTCAAATATCCTATAATCAAATTCAGAATCCTTTTATCCTGAATTTGATTTTCTATTTTTCGAATCAAAATAGTATGATCGATATTATCAAAAAAATTCTGTATATCCAGTTCAGCACTCCATATGTTGCCCTGTTCCATATACGCTGCTGCCTGTTCAACAGCCGCAAGTACTCCTTTGTTTTTCCTGTATGCATAAGCATAATCTGAAAATATCTCATCCCAAAACAAATCCAACTTTTGATACAAAGCACGAAAAATCAGGCGATCTATGGAATTCAGTAAAGAAATCGTTCTACGTTTCCCTTTAGGATTAACGATTTCATATTGTTGAACCAATCCCATTTTATAATCACCGCACAACAATTCTCTTTTTATTTTTTCACCATTTAATGTCCAATATTCTCCTAATTCTGAGAGCTTCACCCCATCTACCCCATTGCTGTCTCTTTTATCTCGAAAAGAATCCATCGCATCTTGTAGATTTTCATCAGAAAGAACATCTTCCATGCTCAATTCATAACCCACTAAACACAAACCTCCTTTTTCTTCAATTTCTTTTAAATAAAATTTAACTTTATGCAGGAACTGTGTTCAAAGTTCAATGGCTGCTACGCAGGTGTCAATTCCTCTTAGGTAAGGTACTACATTAATGTTTTGGAGGAAAAAACTATGTTGATTGCAGTGTCAATTCCTCTTAGGTAAGGTACTACGAAATCAAAGAGGAAGCAATAGCATTTCGGAAGTATTATCGTGTCAATTCCTCTTAGGTAAGGTACTACGATTAAGAAAGTTCTGGGTTAAAAATGAGGCTAAAAAGTATGCAGTGTCAATTCCTCTTAGGTAAGGTACTACGAGAAAATATGAAGCAAGGTTTTTTTTGGTAGCAAAGAAGTTCGTGTCAATTCCTCTTAGGTAAGGTACTACAACGTAGCCGAAGTAATCGCAGAAGACAGCGGAATATTTGATGTGTCAATTCCTCTTAGGTAAGGTACTACATTAAAAAAGGTTGAGGTTCCGGGGTTAACGAACTTTCAAAGATTATATGTGTCAATTCCTCTTAGGTAAGGTACTACAGGCAAAATTGTGGAAGATGAACTGTAAAATAATGTTGTTTGTGTCAATTCCTCTTAGGTAAGGTACTACAGGAAGAACTCTCTAGAGCCTTTCCGTTTTACACTCTCTTTTGCAGTTTTCTTTCTGGTGTCAATTCCTCTTAGGTAAGGTACTACTGGAGGAATACAACTTATGAAAGATTTAACAGCAGTAGCAGAAGGTGTCAATTCCTCTTAGGTAAGGTACTACTTTTAAAAAAGGGTCAATTTCGATTCCAAAAGAGTGTCAATTCCTCTTAGGTAAGGTACTACGAATGGCAGGAGGATTAACTATATGACAAAAATTATGACAACGTGTCAATTCCTCTTAGGTAAGGTACTACGTGGCAAAAGCAATTGTAAAATCTGCTCGGACTCCGGTTAGAGCGTGTCAATTCCTCTTAGGTAAGGTACTACGGAAATGCGTATGAGAGCAAGAACAGTAGAAGATGTATGGGATCGGGTGTCAATTCCTCTTAGGTAAGGTACTACTTCCAACAAAGCTGGAGATTTTGTTTTAGAAAAACTTGTGTCAATTCCTCTTAGGTAAGGTACTACAATGGGGGAAAAAAAGAATGTCAAAAAGAATTAAAAGAAACATTTTGTGTCAATTCCTCTTAGGTAAGGTACTACTATCTACCAACCTATGTAATATTATCATTGTGTTACATATACTATCTAGGAAGTGTCAATTCCTCTTAGGTAAGGTACTACAACTGTATTTATCAGTGTTTTCTTCATTATATCTTATATACTTCCTATATTCAACCCTTTTTTCTTTCAAAAAGTCCGTCGACCTGTTTTCTTTATTTTCTTTTAAAACCGTATTTTTCCTGGCTTTTGGGGCTTTCTTGCATTTTATTTTTTATATTTCCGAGGTCGACGGACTTTTAATATGAAAACAAGCTATTTTTCAGGAATTTCAGCTGCTTTTTTCTATCTTTATGTCCTACAATAGCAGTGTTTTCGCAGCTTTGAGGTCGACGGACTTTTTTTGTCAGAAAGAGCTATTTTGTTTTATAGAATCTCAAACATGCCAAATCCCTGTGCATTTTTCGCTCCAAGTCCGGTCTGGTAAAGGAAATCAAGGTATTTTCTTTTTCCTGACAGGCGATAAGTTCCGAACCAGGCAGTAATATAACTGCCCTGATATCGTGTGACAAATTTTTTCGGTGATCGTTCCTGTATACATAGTTTGACTGGAATATATGGCTGCAATCCGTAATATGCCCGATATTTACGGATGAAATTGTCCGAGATTTTTTCATAAAACTCTGGTTCTTTCGGCGAATAATAGTAGATTTTTTCAGTTATTGCATCGGTGGAATAGACCGTGAGCGGTGCTTTCATCCGAATCAGCAGTTCTTCGTCTTCTACGGTATAGTCACTTAACTCTGTCTGCACATCCATGCAGACAGTCTGACCAAATGTAACTCCGTGATTCCAGAAGCTTTCCGCCAAAAGACGGATCAGCAGCGGCTCCGGGCTTCGCACTTCAAATTGAATATAGCTCTGAAACTGGATTTTACGTTCAAATATCCTGTAATCTCCCATTAACTGGCTGAACTGGAACATTTTATATTGTCTTTTTCCGCTCATATAACCGCCATCATGCAGAAAATCTGCATAATCCGGCATGATTCCCAGTGCACGGTAGATGATTGCCTGCACAATATGATTATAATTGAGCGGCAGTGTAATCGGTTCTTCCAGATTGATGTATACCATTAACTGCATAGTGTTTTTTCCTTTTCTGCTTCTGCCATAATGTGGCTCCTCTTTTTAATTATAGTCCATGGTGATATCTTCTGATAAGATAGGAGGCAGTTCCTGCTTCACATTGATATCATTTCTTCCCCGTGCCATACCTCCTCCGTTGAGTGTTCTGTGATTATGCACAAACCACTGATAGCCTTCCTGGAGTACGATATTTCTTTGCTGTCTTGTTTTCGGATAGGTAATCTCCACATCTTCCGAAACTGCTTCCAGGTTTGCTATTTTATAAAATTCATCTTTTACTTCTGTACTTAATTCTGCTTTTTCATAGGTAAGCCCCTGAAATGCATATTCCTCATCTGCTTTGTAATTCAGCTTTCCATCTTCAACCCAGATTTTTCTTTCGCAAACCTTTTTTACTTTACAGGAAACACTGCCAAATCCCAGCGGCTTGGCTCCGCCAAGTTTCAGTCCCAGTCCCTCTGTTCCACTGTTTAAAATCCAGATCAGCTGTTTCAACTGTTTGTCAGAGATGGATTCAAAATACAGCTTTCCTTCAAAAACCACTTTGTCCCTTACCGGCCGAATGGTTTTGTTCAGATTTCCAGGCTCGATATGAGGTAAGTTTTCTATTTCTAGTCTTTGATGATGCCAGTAATATTTCCTGCCTCGTAAAACTCCTGGATTGGCATAAGTATTTCTTTCTCTTGTATAATAATCGTAAGTCCAGAAATTAGCTCCTTCCGGTCTTTGCAGATAGAACTCCGTATTTCCAAGTTTTGGCTCGCCAAGCGATGTCAATGTGATCTTTCCTGAATTTCTTTCGCTGTAGTAGTATTCTTCCGGATTCTTTTTCTTCTCTACATACAGATCTGAAAAACGTATTTTCGAACCCATACATGACTGATTATCTGCTTCTACATATCCGAAAAGATCACATGCCGGACAAATTCTCTCACCTTTGGATATCTTACACGGTGCAAATGCTCCTGCAAGCTTTCCTATACTGTTCACGGATAATTCTTTTGTGATGCATGCCGGTGCTAAATATAAAATTCCTTCTCCCGCTTTGGAATAGTTGACCGGAAAATAGCCTTCTCCCCTTGTCTTCAGAAAGGTTTCTAGATCTTTCTGATATTCCCGATAGGCTCTTTCTGCTGTTCCTCTTGTTCTCAGATCCGGCTGTGCGAGATAAGATTCCAGCACCGGATACAGTTTCTTTTCAATCTCGTCCCTTGATATTTCAATCGCATTTTGGTTTTCTCTGATGCAGTAAAGATGATAACGTTTCTTTCTCATTCCCATGCCCCACTTCAACAGATATCCTTTTTTTCTGCTACCTGCTTCTCGCTCTGTGAGACCATACTGAGTGATCACCTTAGGACGCCTTCTTTCATCCATCCCCGGAAAACGATAATAAACACAGATTCCATTTCTATAACCGTCAAAACCAGCTGGCGGAGTTTCCGGACTGCCCTCTGCTCCGATTCGCAATGAGCTTGCCGAACATAACAAAAGTCTGCCTAACGGATTCCGATAAATCAATCCTGGGTTGAATTTTTCCATACTTCGTTTGACCGGATATTCTTCTTCATTCAAAAGTCCCATGCAGGAATCGGTAAGTGTTTCGTATACATTTCTTACGGTTCCTCGCATTTCACTGCCCGGAATGACCGGAACATGGTAATCTCCATTCTCTCCATTATCATACTTTTTGCCCGACTCCAATTCTGTATAAGAATAAAAATCATACGATTTATGTAGTTTTTCTTTTGGCCCATTCTCGCTGGCCTCTGACTCCGAAAAAGCCGTCTCAGAACTGGAATTTGGAATAAAAAGCGGCGTTTTGGTTGTCAGGGTATAGTGGATCACTCCGGTATGGGTATCTTGATCTTCATAGGCTGTCGCTTTTTGTTTCGGAAAATGAATAAAATTATAGGGATTTACAAAATCTCTCATCACGCTTTCACCTCTTTCAGACGATAATTTTTTATTTTCAGCAGATCATTTTCATCGTAAACCAGATAATTGACCACCTCGATACAGGATGCATGATTTTTCTCTTTTTCATCTTCCTGCGTGAAAATTTTTTCGATATAGAGATCGTCATAATCTTTTCTCTCATCACATACAACCACCTCTAGTTCTCCTTTTCGTTTTTTTATAAAACGATATTCTTTTTTCTCATCAAACAAATGCAGTTCCAGCAGGTTTTTCTGTAAATCTTTTTCTTTCAAAAGTAAATCTTCCCGCTCATATGGTCTATATTCCATTCGATCCGTGTAAAGTGCATACAACATTCCACGCTCCGGTGCTTTTAACAGTTCCATACTCTCCCTCCTTTGCTGATCTCCATATTTTTCAGCATATCTGCTATATATTCCTCTTCTTTTCCTGTTTCTCCATCGATTTTTATTTCTCCGTCTGCTTCAAAGATGCCTCTTCCGATAGCAGTCTGTCCGCCGACCGCCAAAAAGCCATTCTGCAAATCTTTTAGTGCCAGCAATACCAGACCAAGTATCCATTTTTCATCCTCCGGATACTTTCCTTTTCGAATGTAAATTTCTAATTTCAGCTTTCCGTCCACAGCGGTCTTTTCTTTATATAAACTTCTCTTTTTCACAGCGGATTCGAAACGGCTGACTCCGGTTCTTACGACAGTTAAATCTTTTGCCCCTTCAATCTCCGTTTCGCCAACTATGATATTGGAAATGCAGGCCTCTGTTCCTTCCACATATCCAAACGCTGCATCCAGCGTTCTTCCAAGATTTTTCGGAAGGTCAACGCCCACTCTTTTCAGTTCTTCCAGTATGCTTCTTGCACGATGACGGATTGCCCCTGTCATACTGCTTCCCGGAATAACGGCTTTTCCATGGTCTTTCAGCTGCACAAAATCTGGTTCATCTTTTCTGGCCGCGTACTGACGGATACTGATTCCGCCCTTCATCCGAAGCGGAACTTCAATGTGCACCATTTTAGGCTTCCACTGTGCTTTTTCAAAAACTTCTGCTTTTTTATCCTGACAGTTTTTCCAGGTTTCTGCATCATATGCCTTGGCATAATCGAGGTAATTCTCTTTTCCGTAAGTTATGCTTGACAGTTTTTCTATTTTTAATTTACCAAAGCCTCTTGTTTTTTTTCCTCCAAAACGGATTTCGCCCTGGTCAATTCCTTGCAGAGCATACGCCAGCTGCTGCTCCATCTCCTCTTCACGGTCTTCTTCCCGAACTGCCAGCTCTGCATAGAAGTAAGCTTTCGAACCCGCCTCCAGGATTTCCATATCATATTTGCTTTCTGTGACTGCGGTTTTGTTATCATCCAGTGCAACGCCATCTCTGATATTTGCCACAGGATCATTCATGAAATTCAAATCCGATACAAACAGAGAGCTCATTCTGCCTCCATCCGCTGCATTACAATCTGCATATCCCATAAAACATTTTTGATTTTTTTCTTTCTCCAGATAAGCTCTCATTGCACCGGCAATGGAACTTCCCGCTACAAATGGATTCCCTTTGGCATCCCGCAGTACATCGGAATCTGTCCATTCCTGCTCTCCGGAAGAGACACTGAGCGGAGATGCCAGATGTACCTGTACATAAAATACTTTTCTCTTTAAAAGTTTACTCATTTTGCCTCCCCCTTTTTCGCCAGTGCTTTTACCAGGTATTTTAATTCAGAAAGATAGATACGGTATATCTTTTTGTACAGTTCCGTTTCTGTCCATTGACACCGGAATTCCTGTCCATATGCTTTTTTCATATCATCTGAAATTTTTGCTTTCAGATCCTGTGGTACAACCAGGCAAAGAAGGCTCTGGCACAATGCTCTTTTCTCGTCACTTTCAATCGCATCCACCTGTTTTTTCATTGCGTCATAAGAATTTTCGTTTTTAAACATCACCCGCATTTTTGCAACTGCTGCCCTTAGTACATTCTCTTTGTCTTTGTCTTTGTTTTTGACTTTTTCTGTATCTTTTTCTTTTCTCAGTCTTTCGCGAATTTCGTACCCGATTCTCCGTTCAAACTCTGCATCCAGAAGCTTTTCGATCAGTTCCGTCTGGTTGAATTTCGTCTGTTCTTCTTTCTGACATGGATATTTTCCTGATTTTTTTGCCTGAACTTCCACGGTATCTTTCAAGGGTTCTGCATACAGCTCACCATATCCTTCTGCCACACGTTCTCCGATAAATTGTCGGTTCAACAGATCCAGATCAAATCCTTGATCAGAATGCAAAACAAACACACTGCCCTTTCCCAGTGCATGAAAAATCGGTTTTCTGCATTTCCAGGTTGTGTTATAGCCACCGACCGTTTCATATCGCAGAAATGGTCTTCTAATTTCCAGATCTGCTGCATTTACCATATCTTTCAGATATTCTTTCAGTGTTTCGGTATCCGTTGTCAACATTCCATTTTCATTGTACAGGATCACATCGGAAGCTAAGGTAACCACCGCATCGTTCACTTGTTCAGAATGGACTTCCGGTGTTCTGATATTAGTTATATTCAGATCGATTGCTCCGAATTCGCTGGATTTTCCGTATCCCATGCGGATTTCTTTTCGTTCTGCCAGTGTATCCAGAATCGTTTCCGCACTCTCTTTATCTGCATAAATATAACCGCCAAATGTCTGATCTGCACAGATGGCACCTAACTGATAAAAGCTGGAACCGTCATCCAGTCCGGTAGCTTTCCCGATTGCTTTGTTTTTCGGTCTCTGGTGATGGTAGCTGATCTCTGTCGTTACTTCACATATCCGATTTTCTGAGTCCATATAGTCAGCACCGGCAGCTGTCATCTGCTTTCTTGTTCCGGTCACTCCGCAAACCGCATCCATCAGTGTTATGGTGCCGTTTTCTTCATATGACTGATCTTTGATCTTCTGTAAAGAAATTCTGGCCGGTATACACCGCCTGTCTTCGCTCATAATATAAGCATTAGAAACCTGAAATCCTTCTTTTTCCATCAGATCGCGGTAGTTTTTCTCTCCCATCTTGTTTGCGAGAAGTCCCAGCACCTTACTTCCGGCAATATAATCCTGCGTTACTGCCTGATTTCCCTGAGCCGATTTGCACATCATCGCAGAATTTAAATGAATCTGATATTCCAGTCGGTTATGCTCTCCTACTTGATTTTTTAAAGCAAGCAACGCTTTTCTTTTCTCTTTCCATTTTTCCTTTGCTTTTTCTTCATCTTTCTCATCAAGTGCCATGCTGATCAATCCAAGACCTCTCGTTCTTGACACACCCATATGCTTTACTAGCGATACGGCATTCCTGAAGTTCTTTTTGTCTTCCTCTTGCACTGCACACTCAGCATCAAAAACAAGTCCTTTATTTACAACACGCATGGTTCTCAAGGAAGTCTTGTCAGCTACACCGCTCTCAAAGTTCACCGCCGTCTGTGTCCGCATGGAAGTATACTGTTCCAGTACATTCTGTGGAGTGACAATCTCTTTTACCTGGAATTTCTGCAAATCTGAAAGGATCTGTTTATAGTCTTTTATGTATGCATTCGATAACCAGAAAGTCGATTTCTGATTTCCTTCTCTTCCAAACAGTCTGTGATATTCTTCTGCCGAAATCACCCCAAGTTCCTGCATTTCCAGAGCTGCCTCACGGATGCATCCTTTAATTCTTTTTGCCGGTATATACGGAATTCCATATTCATCGTAAATCACATCCATATCAACCAGACTGTTATATGTTTCACCTGAATAAGTGCATAAATCTGACAACAACTCAATTCTGATCTTCATTCTGCCCGTCACCTCCAATATACAGATCCATGATCTCCAGTGCATCATACCATACCGGATATTCTGTCTTCCTGTTTTCTAACTCCTGATATCCTCTCGATGCAAGAAAAGAAACAGCTTCATCTCTTTTGTCTTTTGCCCACATGGAATTTCTCAGCATCTTTGCTCTGCTTCTTGACATTCCCTTGAAAATCTTTGACCATTCTTCCAGTTTTTCCACACTGTAGTCCTCATTTTTCTCATTTATTTCATTTTTCGCTCCTTTTGTCGGCACATAATATGGTCTTAAAATAAACATTCCTTTTTCAGAACGATAATGTTTTTCCCGATAATTTTCCAGATGTGCGGCTCGTATATTCGTGCAGATCTGAAAATCAAAGAAATTTCCGACACTTTCGTTTTTTCCTCTTCTTTCTTTGTTCTTGGCACGCTTTTTCGCCATTGAACAGCAGGCTTCTGCTACCTGATATGCATCTGAAAATGGAAAATGGCTGTTAAAATATGCAATGCCACCGCATGCACTGTAATCTTTTTCGTCTCCGATATGCTCCAGGAAATATTTTACAGCCGGAATGGCCAGTTTCGCATTGCATACAAAGGTGATATCGTCGCCTGCAACAATAATTTCACGGTACAGTTTATTTTTCGAATCTTTTCGGACTTTTGCAGACAATTCATCCATAAATGCTGCCATTCCATCAAACACAGAGCGAAAGGTATCTGATATTTCTTTTGAAATCTCACGCATTCTTTTCATTGCCTCTCCATACTCACAGATTCCTTCTATTTTTTCTCTGATATGAATTCCCATACTGTTTCCGTCAATATGGCATACTGCCAGCATACTGTCCGCACCCTTTTCAGTTACCATTTTATCAAAAATCTGTTCGCTTTCGTTTTTCGGAAATGCATCTCTTTTTTTCTTTGCTTCCGTACAGAAATACTTGTTTTCTTTCGAAGCATAAACAGAGATTGGATAACCTGTGATGGAATCCACTGCCATAAACGGCAATGCCCCCATTGGCTGTGCCAGCGACATTTCCGCCTTTATACGCTGCATTTCCAGATTGATATTCTGATAATCATCCGCATAAGAATTACTCTTCTCCACGACAGCAACCGCAAGATTCAGCGAATACGTCGTATCGAGAATGTATTTTGCAAGAAAGCGATTGACTCTCTGACAGATTGCACCTTTTCTGTACAGTACATAGGCATTCCCACCTCCGACAAACATCACCTGCATCTGAATCTTCTGATCCTGTTGAAATTTTTCAACCTCATCCTGCTTCCAGTCTGTCATATAATATTTTCTTTCTTCATCTTTTACCTTCTCTGAAAGGTATTTCTGAAGTCCTTTTACAATAATTCCATCAATCAATGCTGATGCCCCTATGATCTCTTTTGCAGCATTACTCTTAAAAATGTAATTCTGTATTCCCCTGACATCATACATCGCAAGAACTTCTTTTTCCTTTAACTCATTTTTCATGACCTTCTCCTTTTTGTTCTTTGCATGTTTTTGGCGTTTATGTTAATATTCCCGGAACTGTACAAACACGAAATACGATACTTTTCGCGTCGCATTGTCTACCTGGATTTCTTCCGCTTTCCGGTCACTGCAGGCTGCCACCACTTTGATTCCTGCCTGTTTCAGTTCGGTGATCACCTGATAAGACAGACAAAATTCTCCCTGACATAAGACACATGCCGGATGCATCTGTATCATCTGTTCCACACAATGATGTGCAAGCTTTTTTATTTCTTCGGTGGAAGCTTTTGAGTCTACCTGTGGAAATGGGAAATCTACGATTTTTCCATATTTCCCGGCAGCCGCACTCTGTTCTTCCCCCCAGTTTTCACTTGCATGATTTGAAAAATTCAAAAACATTCAACCCTTCCTTTCACTGTAGACTTTTTGCAATATCAAGGAACATTTTCAGAACTTTTCCCAAAGTCTCCTGATCTGCTCTTACTTTGTTCTGAATCATGTGATTATATTTATTTCTTTCATTTTTCAGCAGATAATACAACAAAACAAAGCATCGTATTCTGGTCGCCTCTTCTTCTCCATCACAGTTCAAAATAACGTCCATAACCTCCATACGTTCTTTTTTCATATTATAGTCATAGATTCCTCTGCTGAAATTCTCATTTTTTTCCTTATAATAGATACCATATCCAACTGTTTCTTTTTGAACCTTATATTTTTTGACAAATCCTTTTTTCCTTAACTGATCGATATCCTCAAAGCTTGCAACCGGAATCCCTTTCTTCGTCATAATATCACTCCAGGCTACACACTCATACGCAAACTGACTGAGCAACAGATTTTCATCCTCTTCATAATTTTTCTTCAGTAAATCCTTTACTTCCTGAAGTTTCTGACTTGAAATAAAAAACAGGATTCTTTTTTCTGATTCTTTTGCAGCAACTGCTTCGTCTTCTGTTTCTTTTTCATCTGTGATCTTTACTTCCACCCATTCTTTCGGGATTCTGGATTCTACATAGGTAATTGCCTGCTGGTAGAATTTCTTCCGGTACAGCCATTCAACAACATCCAGACCGGAATAGGATTCTTCCAGCAACACACCATAATCCTCACGGATCTGCTTCCAGAAAATTTTCAGTAGCTTTTCTTTTCCTGTTGTTCCGTTCTTTTCCTGTTCTCTTAATTTCAGGAGATGTTCCTCAAATCCGGGCATATCGCACATCTGGATCGCTTCTGCGATTTTCCGCATTTCTGTAATTTCTTCCGGAACCGTTTCTCCCCGGTCATAATAATACTCTTCCAGCTGATCTGCTCTTCCGTATCGAATAAATTCCTGAATCCCTGATACAAACTGAAAGATTTTGTAAGTACCACTCTGCTCTTCAATATCCTGGACTTCTTTTTCTCGTGTGTAATTGACATAATATACACCACTTGGCTCTATGTTATCCAACTTGAGCAGAGAAATCACGGCATTGATCACCAGACTTATATTTCGAAAACCTCCCTGTGTATTGATCCACAGTTTGTGATTCTCATCCCAGTTTTCCCTTATATAGTTGATAGTCTTGGATATAGCCGGAAGAAATTCTTTTTCCGCAAGCTCGATAACAACTGCCCTATTTTCTTCTTTGTAATTCTTCAGCCCCATTCTTTTCAGAAAAAAATTTACCGCACTGATTTTCAGGGTCTCATCTTGATACCGAAAAATCTTTTCTTCTAAGGTCGCTTCCGTTGCCAGAATCAGAAAACGATAATCATCTGGATTTTCTTCCAGAACCTTTCTGCACGCCGGCTCCATCTGACTATAGTATTCAATCTCTTCTTTTCCTTTCCCATTTCGATATTTCGAAGGTTTCAGAATTCGTTTGCTAATATCCGTTGTATTTGGCAACGTCAATGTACTCATCGCCATAACAATGATGTTCATCTTTTGTCCTCCATCTTTTTTTATAAACACTATTGTTCATTATCATCTTTTTTCCATGCATCCTTTAATGCTATCACAGCAAAAATAATTGCCAGAAGACTAATCACACCAATAATCACAAAAAACATTATATGCAATCCTTTTTCTGCCGGGCTAAACCCACCCCATTCACCTCCTGATGCAAATTTTGTGATAAAGTCTGAACAATCCACAAATGCAGAAGATATTCCAAGCAAAGCAAACAATCCCATAATAGCCTGAATTTTTGCATCACTTTTCTTTTCTCTGTTTTCCCGTTTTTGACGTTCTATCATTTCATCATGATCTCGTTTTTGTTCTGCTTTCCATTCCTCTGCCAATCTTCTGTTTTCTTTTCTCAAACGCTGTTCTCTCTGCAAACTGTCCAATGCATTCAGACCTGCGGTAATGCTCTCAACGTCTTCTTTTATTCTCAGCTGTTTTTTTAAATATATATAAAATTCACTCTGATGATGGATATGACTAACCGAAGTTGCCATACTTTTTGTTAAAAACAAATTAATCTCTTCAAAAAGCTCCGATATTCTGTTATTTTCCTCCCGCTCCTGTCTTATCTGCACAGCCGGAATTTCTTTCTGGATCTTTTCCGCATAGAGCAGCAAAGAAAAAGACTGATATAAATTTTTCATATAAAGAGTAAAATAATCTACTCTCATTTTGCTTGGAATCAAGCTGGTAAACACTTCCAGATTGTCATTTTCCGGCCAAGATATATAAGCAGCACCTTCCTGTGTTGCGTACCACAAAACATTATCAAACGGTCGTTTTATCTCTCTTCTGATTTCCGGACTGAAATAATAAGAGTTCTTATATCCGTTTGCAAGATGATAAATCATTTCTTCTCTTTCTGATTGTGTATCTTCAGCTTCTTTTTTCAGTGCACAGTAGCTGAACAGGATTGCCTTATCCGGTGCCAGTTCATAATCATAAAGATTCATATCACTGTTTTGTATTACTTCACATTCTAAGGAACTGACATTTTTCATGCTTTCACATAACATATACGGAAAGTTTGCTTTTCTTTGAGCAATAAATGAATACTTTATACCAGAAAGCAACTCTTCTATCCATGCTCCAACTGAAAAAGGTGTAATATACTTTTTGATTCCCTCTCTGGTCTGTACATTCGCAATTCCTATTTTCGGAACATCACTGCATTTTTTCCATAATACTGTCTTATCTCCCCGGTTTAATTCACGCACACTGTTCTGAAACTGTTTTAATTTTTCTGAATCAAATTCTTTTAATGGCAATGCCATCTCATACCATAAAAATCCCAATCCATTGCGATACAAGTTTATTCCTGCCTCAGTAATGGATACATGAAAACTTTTTGGTATGGAAACATCTTTTTTCGATATCCCTTTGGGAAAATATAACATTTCAACAATATTCTCACCATTTCTTACAACCGAACTTCTGCTTTTCCAGAACAGCCATTCACACCCCATCTTTTGGTCAGATAATGGATCTTCACTATTTTCAAAACGATACTCGTTTTTTATGTAATTATATAAATCTCTCTCAGTACCTTCTAAGGACACCAGTTCTCTTACCCAGATTTTTCTGTATTCACCTGTAGCTTCCCGCTGTCCTGTTTTTTTATTTTTCTTAACAATAGCTTCCTTTTGTTCTTCTATCCTTTCAAATGCCTCTTCAAAACTACATTCTAACTTAAACGAAACAACATAGCGGAAACATCCCGACCCTATTTTGTATACCTGGCTCACTTATATGCCTCCTCACCTGTACATAAAAGTAAAATATTGTTCTAATTCTGTATATCTTTTTTCACCTTCATCTGAAAACCCTATATTCTTCATAATTTCAAAACGTTCCTGCAAAAATGAAACTAATTCTTGTGTTTTCTGATCTCTCTTATCGATCTCTTTTGCAAATTCTGCAATCTCAGCTTCTCCAAATTTTTCAATTGCTACTATAATATCTCCTCGATATTTTAAACAGTTTTCCTTCAGTATTTGAAATTTTTCTCTGGAAGCCTCATCCGATCTTGAAATTGCAATCATTTCAAGATACTTATATATCATTTCCCATGGATGTCCGGAAGGCCTTTTTCCATTCTTCTTTTCTAAAAGCTCATCTAACTTGCATAATCGTTTCCATAAATCTTCTTCTATAGAATCTATTGAAAATCTAAACAATCCTCTGATCAAAACATATAATGCATATTCATTGGAATAAACCGAATCTGTATCTTCACTTAATTTTATGATGTATTTTAATCTCTGACTATAAGTTCTTTTTCCTTCAAAATAATCTGTTACTTCCGTTTCATATTTTTCTTTCATTCCCATATCTGCATAAAAATGAAGAAGATACGACTGAGTAATTTTATAATTGGCAGAACCTCTTTCTAACTTTGAAAGTGCTCTTCTAAATTGCTCTTCTGCTTTTGGATTATGTTTTTCTGCCAAAATGCGTGCAAGCTGACTGATTGATTTCGCTTCCGCAAGAAAATTCTTTTTATCATCTTCGCCCAGAATACTTCTTTTAATCTCCGAAACCAGTTCCTGATTCGTTACGCTATCCTTGGCAATTTGGATTGCTTTATCCCATTCAAAAGCCCCTTCCAGACATACCGCTAATTTATTATTTGTACGTAAAAATACATCTACTCCTACATAAAATGCATACTCCTTACATTTTTCATAATATTCCATGGCTTTCTTTATATCACCTATATGGCAAAAAGCCGAAACACCTGCATCATAAAGTTTATATAAAACCATCGCTACAACATCTGGACTTTTGTATTTTTGAACCACTACCGGAAGCATCTCTTCAAATTGCTGCATAAGATAAACCAGCTTTTCTTGATCCAGATTATTAATCAACAGCATATCTGATAAATCATTGACACTTTTTGTAAAATATTCAGGAGTAATCGACTCTCTTATTTGTTTTTCCAAGTAAGGAAACCATCTTTTTCTATAATACTCTGCAAATTTTCCTTTTTTATTTTTCGCATCATAAATAATAGACAGTGCTTCATAAATGCTTTTTTCCTCATATTTTTCCCACGCTTTTGCAAAATCATTATCAATTTCATCATATCCAAAAATCAAGTTTTCTTCTTCTGGATTCAGATTTTCTACTTTTTTTGCAATCTGCTGTAACCATTCATCTGCAGAAATCCCTTCCAATTGATAAGCAAGCATAGAACAGAGGCTATCTGCTAAATATAGCATTTCCATTGTCCTTTTTTCTGCATGATATTGAATGGATCGGACATACAATTTTTCTATTTTTACATTTGTATTTCCAGTATTTACCATCTCCTGAGCTATCAGTGTCCGATAAATATCTGCATTCATAATACTATAATATTTATAGCTGCTATTCTCTGCCTCATTTTGACGATATGCCTGTTTTACAAATTCTCTTCTCGTTATCTCATCCATCTGACCAATGTCTGCTGATGAACGTGTTGCAATATCTATATTAATTGCCGGCATATTTTTCCCATATATTGGATTATGAAAAAGAATTCTGTTTACCACACTTCCAGCCATATGAATATATCTGTTTGCTGCATAATCATCTCTTGCAAGCATATTTGCATATTTTGCTAACAAGCTTTTCTTTCCATCATCACTTTTTAAAATAACAAAAATATGATATTTTCCTTTTCGCTCTCTTATTTTCCGTTCATAATCATCATTCAATGTTTCTCCTTGATATGTTCCTTTTGTGATAAATTCGGGCAATGTTTCTTGCACTTTACTTTTAACCAGTTTTATTACTTCTCTGTCTCGCTTTTTGTCTCCATTCGAATGCAAATCCTCTGGATATTGAAAATTTCCCCCCGAATCTGCTATTACTCTTTTATAGTAAGACTTAATTCTATTTCGTTCTGTCCATTCCTCTTTTTCATCATCTTGATCATCAAAAATAATCCCTGCAATAAACAAAGGCTTTGTATCCTCTTTTTCAAATTCACCATACTCATCTAATGATATTGTGATCATCTTTCCCCCCATATATTTTTTATCGGTAGATTCATCTATATTTTATATTATAACTACTATATTATATTTTTACAACTATTTATTTTTTATATTCATGTCTGAATTTTCTGTTATCATATAAAATATATTCTTTTTGACAATACATATTTTTATCAAAAAAAGACCAGGCCTCCCTTGAAAGCGTGAACCGTGCCATCCAGCTGGCCGAGTATTTTCGGACAA